>Ga0209330_1000006_pt1 | contig 125444 bp, 87 predicted proteins | sample JacPinW_OM2H0_O3_FD_187969 | JGI IMG/M metagenome (GOLD analysis project Ga0209330, IMG submission 187969) | Forest soil microbial communities from Algoma, Ontario, Canada - Jack Pine, Ontario site 1_JW_OM2H0_O3 (SPAdes) (version 2) | ecosystem: Environmental > Terrestrial > Soil > Boreal... | reverse complement strand
CGTCCCAATCCTCGACCTGCCGGCCGACCCACCAGCCCCCCAAATTCCAGCGCTCGAAGTCCTCCAAGGCAAAGCGGGTAACACGCTCGCGAAAGACGGGGCGGCATTTCTTTCGCAGCTGTTCTTCTACTCCGCCTCGATCAGCGCGACCAAGAGAGTTTCCACAACCGAAAGCACCTACGCGCTGCGCGTCAATCCTTCTTCCGGCAATCTTCACCCCACCGAATTCCACTTCTGCACCCGGGGACTCGTTGACTGGCCCGATGGCCTCTACCATTACCGCCCGTCCTCCCACATGGCCGAACAACGCGCAATCGGAGATTTCGTCTCGAAGCTAACGGACACCGGCGCCCCTCTCATTTTTGTTTTGACCAGCATCGCGTGGCGCGAGGCCTGGAAATATCGAGACCGCGCGTATCGATATTGCTTGCACGACATCGGACACGCCTGGCAAGCGCTGACGCTCGCTGCCCGCGCGATGGGATGCGAAAGCTTTGCAGTCGGCCAGTTCTCAGACGAAAAAGTCTCGGCACGCTGCCTCCTTAACGACGACGAGTGGCCCATGCTGATCGTGACCCTTCAAGGACAATCCATCCCGGTTGCGGCCCGGGGACCCTCCCAGACGGTATTATTTCGCGGCGAGCCAAACCGCCTCTCGGATGAGCAAGTGCCCTATCCACGGATCGAGCAGATTCACTCCGCGACGAAATTCCTCACCGAAACCACGGCCTCCCCGCCCCAAGAAAAACGGACCGGCCGCGGCGAAATCAAGTTGCCATCTCAAATTTCCACGAGCCTCAGCTTCGGTGAAGTTGTTCGCAGCCGTCGCTCCGCTCTCGACTTTCGCGGCGGCTACGAATCGATGTCGCTCCCTCAGCTCGCCACTCTCCTGGCAAGCACAGGAAAACCTCTCTTCGCCAACTTCGCCATGCAGCCTTTCGTCCAACTGTACATTTACGTTCACCGCATCGACGATTTGGCTCCCGGCGTTTATCGTTACTGGCCCGAACACTCGGAATTGGAATTAATAAAGCAGGGAGATCAGCGGCTGGTAGCCGCGGCGCTAAGCCTGGGACAAGACTTGGCAGGAAATGCTTGTGTTGCATTTTCCATGATCGGTGACATTGAAAGCGCTACTCGGCTTTATGGCGATCGCGGCTATCGATACGTACATTTTGAGGCAGGGGCGGTCGGCCAGCGAATGTACCTCGCGGCGGAAGCTCTCGGGCTTCGAGCAACGGGCATCGGCGCTTTCTTTGATGATGAAGTTCACAAGTATTTGAGTCTTGCGGCTGAGCACGGACAAGTCGTGTACCATTTTGCTGTAGGTCATCCAGTTCGCGATCCGCGCCTTGAGGCTTAAAGCGAAATGCTCGGCATTTTGGTGCACGGAGACAACCATTTCATCTTGAGCGGGCCGCTGCCGGACGATGCGGAAGCGCTGGCAATGGCGCGCCATTGGACGATCATTCAGATCGGCGATCAGAAGTCCGTTTTCTTCGAGCAATGGGAGATCCGCACGAAAGAGTTTCGAGAAAACCTGCAATGGGCCGTTGTCGTCCCCGGTGACGGAGATACTTCTCCAGCAGTATCGCAACTGCTCGCAGAACTTATCGCGCGGGGCATCACTATTCGCCGATACGGCAATGCTAGCGAGCGAGCCTCTTAAATCGCCTTCGAAGACATGAGCTTCCGGCGTTGGCGGACAAAAATCGTGCCATACCTCGCCGGAGGTTGGCAGTGTACAATGTCGGCTGTCCGTAACGTATGTTACTCAGGCTTCTGTGAAAATCCTGGTGCGTTGAGAATTAGAACGGAAACCCAGCTATCGCCTCGATTGAATTTAGCGATTCCCGGCTCACCGCCGGAGTTGCCCGACTATCATAAAAGGAGATCAATCAATGAATCACGAACAAGCAGCATTCGCGACTGCAATGTTTGTACAGGGCCTTGAGAATGAATACACGATCACGAGAAGAGTGCTCGCCGCGGTCCCGGAAGAAAAGAAGGATTTCCGTCCGGACCCTGACGCTCGAACCGCGTTCGCGCTCGCTAGCCACATCGCCAGTTCCGATGTTTGGTTCTTGAACGGAATAGTGAAGGGTGAATTCGTACCCGAGGGAGATAAGAAGTTCCGCAGCGTAGCTGAAATCGTGGCCTACTACGAAAGAGAATTCCCGGCTGCGTTGGCCAAAGTAAAGGCTTTGTCTCCAGACAAGCTTGCTAAGATCATCCCCGCATTCGGGATATTCGAACTGCCGGCAGCTGCCTACCTCGCGTTTGTCACGAACCATTGCATCCATCATCGCGGACAGCTTGCGACCTACCTTCGGCCGATGGGTTCCAAAGTACCCAGCATCTACGGCGGCAGCTTCGACGAGCCTATGCAAATGCCTGCCGGAGCCCACTAAACTAGGACTCTCACCAATGCCCCGGGGCGAGGCCATCCTCGCCCCGCACCTCTGTATTTAGAAAACCCTTGTGATAGTACCGTTCGACGTTATCCAGAAAACCTCCCCGCATGTCTGAAGAACCGGTCTATCTTGCTTGCACCCCAGTAAGAGATATACTTCTTGCCCGGCTGTTACGGGTATCGTAATCGTCGGGGCTTCCGCCGTGTTCAGAGTCGGTAGAGGGCACCCGGTAAGTAGCTCTACGGACTCGCTACGGTAAATTACGCAAAGGCAAACTTTAACTGACCAATATGGCGCCCGATCTGCGCGACGCAAAAAACAATTCCTCCCCTGATCCTTTCACAGGTAAGCAAAGAATTGCTGTGGTGGGCGGATCGGCAGCCGGGCTATTTGCCGCTTCCTTGCTAGCGCGCCAGGGTGTTCCAGTGCGTGTATTCGAACGTATTGAAACGCTGGAACCCGAAGAGCGCACTTTGATCGTCACGAATCGAATGCGGGGACTTCTGGGCCGCGCCGGCCAGAGGAGCGTAGTTAACGAGATTCGTCACTTTGAGCTCTTCACCGACGGGCGCACCGCTACCGTAACTTTGAAGCACCCCGACCTGATTATCGAGCGCCGGACTCTAATTCAAGGCCTCGCGGAAGAAGCGCAGCGTTCGGGCGCGAGTATCGAGTTGGGCCGCCGCTTTCACGCACTGCACCCCAATGGTCGTGGATTAGTACTTGAGGTTGACCGATGTAGGGACGGAAGCCGCGAGGAAGTTCGTGCGGACACGATTATCGGCAGCGACGGCGCTTCGAGTCGTGTGGCGCACGCAGCGGGCTGGGCGCCGCTTGAGACGGTCCCTCTGGTCCAAGCGATTGTGTCGTTGCCAAAGGATATGTCGCCGGATACGGCGCGCGTGTGGTTCGTGCCGCAGGACACGCCTTATTTTTATTGGCTCATTCCGGAATCGCCAACTCGCGGAGCATTGGGATTAATCGGGGAGACGGGTTCGGAAGCACGTCATCACCTGGAGAAGTTCCTCGAAAAACGGAAGCTCGACCCGATCGGATTTCAAGCGGCACGCATTCCCGTTTACAAACGGTGGGTTCCGGTTCACCGTTCGGTCGGTAAAGGGTCCGTTTATCTGGTGGGCGACGCAGCCGGGCAGGTGAAAGTCACTACCGTAGGCGGTATCGTCACTGGATTTCGCGGGGCGCTCGGCGTTGCTCAGGCGATCTTGAATGGAGGATCCAGCGAGCTCAATACCCTGCGCCGGGAACTTGACCTTCACCTTCTCTTACGTCGCTCGCTCCATGATTTCCAGCAGGCCGATTACAGCCGGCTAGTGGACTTGTTAAACGATCCGGCTAAACAATCGCTTGCTGCCTACTCCCGCGACGAAGCGTGGAAAATTCTTTGGCGCGTCTGCCTGAGCCAGCCTCGTTTGGTTCTGCTCGGCTTGCGTGGGCTGCTTTCTCGGAGCCGCTCGCCGCGCCGCACAGACCTCTAAAGGGCACGTCATATTTCAACCTGTAAACTGTGGTTCGGATCCGGTGGTTAAGCAACCGACACGCGGCTAATATCTGACATGTACATTCTTGGGCTTTCGGCAATGGCGCACGATCCCGCCGCTGTATTGATCGGGGAGCAAGGCGTCATCGCGGCGATTGAAGAAGGAAAACTCACGCGAACGCGCACGGCGGAAGGAATTCCTCGCGCCGCGATTCAATTCTGTTTGGATCGCGCGGGAATAGATATCGGAAGCGTTGAGCGCATTGCGATTGCCAGCCGGCCCGCTCGTTCCTGGAGGCGGCAGTTCCTCTTCCGCGCCAGCCTCGCGCCATTCACTCCAGCGTCAAGCGCTTACTTTACGAGCAAAGCCTTCGGTGAACTGAGCCGCGAGCTGAACAATTTCCGTCTAGTAAGAGAAATGTCGCGGGGCCGGCAGGGAGTAGTGCGGGGCTTCGATCATCATCTTTGCCACGCGGCCAGCGGGTTCTTTGCTTCTTCGTTTGACCAGGCTCTCATTGTTGCGCTTGATGAGCAAGGTGACGGGCGGTCCGGATCTGTCAGCATAGGCGAAGGCACTCGCATCCGCGAAATAGAGTCAGTGTGCTTCCCTAACTCACTCTCATGGGTTTTTACGCAGGTTACTAGACTTCTAGGTTTTCGGCCGCACGACGAGGAACACAAAACTCAATGGCTCAGTCTGACCGGAGAGCTCGCTTATGTTGAATTGTTTCTTGATGCGCTTCGTGACGCACCCGCTGGTCCTCCGCGACTGAATCGCAAATATTTCCGTCGGAGCTACGCGGGTGAGCTCTCGTTTAGCGCCGAATTCTATCGAAGACTCGGTATGTCTGTCGATGCCCCCTCGCGAATGGAGGATGCGATCCGGGCAAGCATTGCCGCCAGCCTTCATAAGGCATGTGCGGTGATTCTTTGCGAATGGTTCGAGGCTCTTCGGAGTAAGACGGAAGCCCGCTCGTTGTGCCTCGCCGGCGGCCTTTTCCTAAATCCAATTCTCGTCGCCGGCATCGAATCCAACACGAATTTTGAACATGTTTTCGTGCAGCCCGCCGCCGGAAATGAGGGCACCGCGCTCGGTGCGGCATGGTTCACCTGGCATCAGGAACTGGGTCGTCCGCGCTTCTCTCCGGCCCCTAATCCTTACTGGGGCCCTGCGTATTCGAATGAAGCCATCAAAAGCGTGCTCGACAATTGCAAAGCGGTTTACCATTGGTGTGATTCGGAAGACGATAAAATCAACGAGACTTTGCTCCTGCTGCAAGCGGGGAAAATCGTCGCTTGGTACCAGGGAGCGGCCGAGTTCGGTCCGCGAGCTCTCGGCAATCGCAGCTTGCTCGCATCTCCCTGGTCGCCCTATGTGAAGGAAAATTTGAACGAGTACGTGAAACACCGGGAATCTTTCCGGCCTTTCGCACTGGCGATGCCTGAAGAGGACTGCGGCGAGTATTTTGAATTTAGCTCGAATGCGCGTTTTCTCACTACTATGGCTACCGCAAATGAAAAGGGACGAAAGTTGCTGGAAAACCTTCCCCCAGGATTTCTTCTGAAGGACAATTTAGTGCGCCTCCATGCAGTTCGTGGTGAGGATAATCCTTTGTTTTGGAAACTCTTGAAGCGTTCCGCGGAGAATGCTCCCGCTCCGCTGCTGGTGAATACGTCCTTCAATCTATTTGGGGAACCTCTGGTTATCAGCCCGCGCGACGCCGTGCGAAGTTACTTTTGTTCGGGAGTAGACGCTCTAGTTGCGGGCAACTTTCTCTTGAAGAAACGATAGCAATCAATGCCGAAAATCGAAAAGCTTTCGACTAAGCGGAATAAGCGCCATATTTCCGTCGTGATTCTGGCGATGGTGCTTGTGGCCGCGATCGTTATGTTTCGCGGAGCCGGAAATTGGCTAATCAAGGAAGATCCGCTGATGCACGCCGACGTTCTCGCGGTACTAAGCGGCGGTATGCCGTATCGCGCGGAGGCTGCGGCGCATTATTTTGACTCTGGCTATGCGAGCGAAGTGTGGGTAACACGGCCCGAAAGCCCTTCCGATCAATTGAACGAACTGGGCATTCATTACGTCGGTGATGACGAGTACAGCCGCCAAATTTTGATTCACCTTCACGTTCCGGAAACAGATATTCGCGTTCTTCCGAATACGATCATCGACACCGAGGAAGAAGTGGAAGAAATAGCTCAAGAGCTGCGCAGAACAGGGAAGTCCAGCGTCATAATCGTGACGTCTCCGGAACATACGCGACGCGTAAGAGCCTTGTGGAAAAAACTCGCCGGTGATCGTCTCACGGCTGTGGTGCGTGCAGCGCGCGAGGATCCGTTTGACGCGGACCATTGGTGGCAGAACACGCGCGATGCGCTTTCTGTCGTGCGCGAAATACTAGGGCTGGTGAACGTGTGGGCGGGACTTCCGATTCGGCCCCACGGTCACTAAGATCGATTCGCAGGTCAACTTCGTTGGTGATCGACATGTCGAGCGATGAGATTAACTTCCGGTTCCAGGATTTTCCACCGGTCCCATTCGCCTTTCTTGTTTAAATCGAGGACCGAAAGCTGCCATTCGAATCCGACCTTTTCATCCCGATGAGAATAGAAACCCCGCCAGAAAGCCTGGTTGGCCCGAGTGTCGGGTCTGACGCCGTTGGCAACGTTTTCCGAGGGATCGTGGCTCCGAAATTCCGCAAGTTCCACAGAGTCCAGGGGTACTCGAAAAAATGCAATTTCATTGGGACCTGAAGTGTTGGAATGGCCATTGCCTGCCGATGCTGCAGGGAGGTGGGCCCACAATTCCACCGATTTTTCCTTTAGTATCAGCTCCAGAGACGGCGGACGCTCGCTCGAGGTTCCTATGCGCGCGAGAGGAAGTTCCCACAGTGAGACTTTATCGCAGCCCGACTCTCTGTCAAAAAAGCAATCCAACGAACGAGTTTGCCATACAGCAGATTGGCGATCAGGCAGGACTTCCGTAATCGTAGCTACGCTATGGCCGCGCCATCGCTCGATTTTCACTGAACCTAGAAAACTGCCGAAGGCCCGAATGAAGGATGAGTTTTCCTCGGTTGTATGCAGCGTCTTGCCCCAGAACTCATCGCTTAAGCGAAAGGAAAAGGTGAAGACCTGCTCGAGAGGAGAGGGCGCTGATTCTCCGAGCCGTCGCCGAAACTCCGGATCATTGACTTCCTCCAGGGTCTGTAACCGCGCATTCAGCCGGCGGATCGTCGCGATTTGATGACGTAGAATTCGCTGCCAGTGCTGCGCGAGCACATAGAATACAAAACCTACGAGAACGCAAATGCCGAGTGCCGGCCAGAGAATATCCATGGCTATGTTTTGTGGCGCTTTAATGCGTTACCGACGAAAACGCCCTGATGTGGCGAAATTCTACTACGGGTCACGTCGAACGCCAACTGAGGCCTCTCGAATCGGGGGATGAGCTATCGCGTCGATTGCACGGCCTGCGCATGTCGTTCGCGGAAATATTCGTAAGTTAACCGCAGCCCTTGTTCGAGTGTTATCTTCGGTTCCCAATTTAAAACGCGGCGAGCTTTCGTTATGTCGGGGCATCGTTGCTTGGGATCATCCTGGGGCAGAGGATGGAAATTGATTGGAGCCTTGGCACCCACCAAGGCGCGAACGCGTTCGGCAAACTCTAAGATTGTGATTTCCTGAGGATTACCAATGTTGGTTGGCTCGTGTTCGTTTGATTCCAGGAGCTTATAGATTCCATCGAGCAAGTCGGTGACATAACAGAAGCTTCGGGTCTGTTTACCATCCCCATACACTGTGAGGGGCTCTCCGCTGAGAGCTTGGTACAAGAAATTCGGCAGAGCGCGACCATCGTTTAATCGCATGCGCGGCCCGTAGGTATTGAAAATACGCACTATGCGCGTGTCCAATCCGTGATAACGATGGTAGGCCATGGTCATTGCTTCCGCATAACGTTTGGCCTCGTCGTAGACTCCGCGCGGGCCAACCGGATTGACGTGGCCCCAATAGGTTTCCGGCTGCGGGCTCACCTGAGGATCTCCATAGCACTCCGAAGTGGACGCCAGGAAAAACCTCGCGCCCTTCGCGAGGGCCAAACCGAGAGTATTGTGCGTTCCCAGCGCGCCAACCTTCAGCGTTTGGATCGGAAACTTCAGATAATCCGGAGGGCTCGCCGGAGAAGCAAAATGAAGCACCGCTTCCACAGGGCCTTGTACTTCGATGTACCGCGAGACATCCTGATGGGCGAATCGAAATCGAGCATGTGATTTCAAATGAGTGATGTTGGATTCGTTCGCCGTTACAAGATTATCCAGACACAATACGTCCCAGCCTTTTTCCAGCATCAGCTCGCAGAGATGCGAACCTAGAAATCCCGCTCCTCCAGTAATCACCGCACGCAAATTTGATTTCTCCTTCGCAAAGGCGCATTCATCCCGGAGCCATTATCTCCAAAGCAGCTTCCAGGGGGAAGAGTTTTGCGCCGTTGCAATACCCATTGTTCTCGTGTTCTAACTACTTTGGGGGATTGTACTACCTAATAGCAAAGTACATATCAGCGGCTAATGAGCGCCTGCCGATTAAGAAATAGGAAAACCAGTGGTGTGGTCCGCAACGATTCGCCACTGATCCGCGAACTTGCGAAAATTGAGTGTAAAGATCCCAGCGGGCTTGTCCTTTTCTCGGTCAAGTTGAAACTCTCCGATAACAAATGCCGCGTCCGGGCAGACCACGTGAACCTCAAGTTTGGAAAACGTCAAGTGACCCATGGCTTTTGTGTCCGGATAATTCCGGCGATAGCGATCGAGGACTGCTTGCCACCCCCGAGTGATTCCGTTTGCGCCAACAAACTCGGTTTCCTGCGATTTCCAGTATCCAGTCATGAAGGTGTCGAGGTCCCCGCGATTCCACGCGACGGTTTGTGTGTGGAGGACCGAGCGAATCTGCTCGTCGGCAGAATTTTCCGGTATCGCGTTTGCACGCTTGCCGAAAGTCACCAAAATTACAAGTGCAATACCGACGGTCAGAATCAGGACTGGCCGCATTGAGTGTGGCATTGCCCCCTCCTGAAACGCTAGCAGCGATCACTGGATAACTCACCGCACTGTCATTTTGTACGCCATCCCCCGCTTCAGCAAGAGTAAGCGCTTGATAAGTGGGTCCTTGCGTTACGCACGACTGGTACGGACGTCCTATTGTGCCCGGCGGAGTGAAACGGCAAACTGACGTTGGTCGAAAATGTTAATCGCAGCCTTCATCCTCGTGATCTCAATGGCAGCGCTGATACAGTTCGCTGTTTTCAGCTGGCGCGCATCGCTGCTTCGAACGATCTCTGAACCCTCGATAAACGAGGCGGAGGGGGTTTTGAGCCCATCCCTTAACCTCTTAAGTTCCAGTAGTTTCCAAGAAGTAATCGCCGTCTACCGCGACATCTGCCCTGACCTTGGAACCGGCTCGAGCTCCAATCTGCGACGAGTGAGCGTCTATTACGCCCTCATGCGCTTCCTGGGGAGTTTAGGGAGTTCATTTATACCCGAGGCGGAAGAAGGCTGGACGCAACGCGAAATGGCGCTATGCACGCAGTACGCGACAGTTCGGCTATCGCAGCGCCTGGAACGCAACGTCGCGTTAGTGAATGAAGCACGCTCCTTCCGGTAGTCATCTTCGTCTCGCCGTTTCACTGGCATCCTGGGCAATCAACTGTTACAGCTTCCGCCCGGCCGATGCCTTGTGCAGATTCCCCCAGCCTGACCTTCGCTTTGGGCAACCCTCTCTACGCTAATCGTTCGTCCTGGCCTTTAGTCCGGTTGCTTGATACGCCATTCACGCCAGTCATTTTTCAACTAGTTACCCGGTTTTGTGGCCAAATTAAATCTTACTAACCTAGGGGCGCATGAGCTGTCCCGATTGAAGGAGGCGCCACGATGAAGCGCGCCGGAATGTCACTTTTGCTTGCGGGTGTTTTGCTGGCCCTAATTCAATTCACTGGCTGCGCTGACACACCGGCCACCTTCAACAAGGTCACGATTGTCTCGCCACGTGGCGCGCAGATCATAGGTCAGGGACAAACCGTCTCGATACAGGTTAGTGTGTTGAACGATACCGGGGCAGGTGGCGTGACGTTCGCTCCCGTCGGTTTCGGCACGGTTACTCAAACGAGCCCAACCACCGCCACGTACACGGCGCCTAATGTGGTTACAGCAGAGACCGTAGTCAAGATTGTTATCACCTCGGTGGATTTTGCGAACCAATCGGCAACTCTTACGATCACAGTTGAACCTCCGCCGACCATTACAACTACTTCTCTTCCAACGGCGCCTTTAAATGGCACCTATAACGCCCCTGTGACTGCGACGGGAGGAGTCCCGCCTCTCTCGTGGGTGATAACCGCTGGAACGCTACCCGCTGGCCTTAAACTTTCCGACAGCACTACAAACACGGTGCAAATCACCGGGAAGGCGACGGCAGGCGGCAGTTCCATATTTACGATCATGATAACGGATTCGACCGGTGCATCCTCTTCGCAGCAACTCACTATCGTGGTCAGTTCTCTCGCGATCACGACGACATCGCCTCTGCCACCTGGCACTGTAGGTACACCTTATGATCCTCCCGGCCTGCAATTCACAGCTACCGGCGGCACTGGCACAGATACTTGGACGGTCGCGAGTGGCTCGACGCTGCCTGGGGGACTCACTCTGAGCAGCACCGGTGTTCTCTCCGGGACTCCGACGGTGGGAGGAACATTTACATTTGGCATCACCGCGACAGACAGCGCCACTCCTCCGGCAGTGGTGACGGCAACCTTCACGCTTGTGATCAGCCAACAACAACAGCTGACACTGCTAAACGGATCGTATGCGTTTGAATTCAGCGGCTACGGCGCAAATGGATTTGTGGCTTTCGCTGGAACATTTACCGCGAACGGTTTGGGCGGGATCACGACCGGCGAAATGGATTTCAATTCGCAGTTAGGGACACCTCTGAATTTCACGAATCTCCTCGGTAGTTACACGGCCGGAACGGACGGCCGCGGAACCTTTACATTCACGAACACGACCTTGCCGACGGCGCCGATCTTCGCGTTCTCGGTGGACTCGAGCGGGAACGGCAGGTTTATTGAGTTTGACTCGTCGACAACTCGCGGCTCAGGGCGGTTCCAACTTCAGACCGTCACATCATGCGTCGTGAGTAACACCGTCACGAACACATACGCTGGCGACTTCGCGTTCGGCGGTTCAGGTTTCGCCAGTCAATTTGCCGCCAACAACGCAGGCCCGCTGGCATTTGCAGGTAGATTTACAGCTATACCGCCTGTTGCCGTTTCAATTCCAGGGTCGCTGACACAAGGCGAAATGGACACGAATGCTCCGGGAATTACGACGATTGACGATCAGACAGTTTCAGGCACGTACCTATCCGGACCGGACAATACTCATTGCACACTCGCGCTCTCGTCGGCAGGCCTCGCCAACCAAAATTACAGCATCTATCCGATCTCATCCAACGACGCGTTCATAATCGAAACAGATACGGTGAGCGGTGTTACCACGACTCCCTATCTGAGTGTTGGGGAAATGATCCAGCAAATCGGACAACCATTCGTAACCGGGGGAGTTCTCAGCGGAACGATGGTGGGAGGATTGAGCGGACAGATCATTTCGGGTACCACTTTTAGTCCCGAAGTCCAAGTCATCCAAATTTCATCGACGAGCGGCAGTACCAGTTTTCAGATATTGCAGGAAGATAACCAAGCTGGAACGGTCTTCTCCACGAATGGGACGGCAACCACGGATCCTTATACATCCGACAGCCTGGGCCGACTGCAAGGCTCAATTGAGTTTAATTCTACTTTCTCACCTGTTTTTTATTTGATCAATACGAATCAAGCTTTCTGCGTGAACATTGTGCTGAACGCGCCGACTTTTGGTTCTCTGGCGCCACAGTCCGCGGGTCCGTTCACGGTGAAGACCATCCAATCGACTTCATTGATCGACGGTACTTCGGCGCCCGCGGTCAGCGCGGATCGCGATCTTTCCGGCTTCCTCAGCTTCGACGGAATTTCGGCGGTGGCAGGGACTCAGGATCAGAGCACATCGGCGGGCAACACTTCACCCGCGGTTACGGGGACCTACGTCCTGACTCCCACGGGCAACGTTGACGGAAGTGGAACAATGACTTTATCCACTCCCACAGGGTTTACCGGGTATTTCTTTATCATTTCTCCGACGAATGCGGTGATGATTACGACCACGCCACTGGATACAAATCCGGTTCTGATCATCATCGGGCATTAGGCGCATCCGTTCCGCGAACTGAGGAGCCGACGCCCACGCGCCGGTCCCTCTTTTCTAAATCTGGGAATTTCGTCGCATTTGCCCTTGCAAGTATGAGGAAAGCGATTAGAATCATGCTTCGAAGAGCTTGGGGGCTGTGTCAGTGTTTTAGAATTGGTTATTAGGCATTCTTACTTTCGAACTTGGGTTTCCAAAAAATTCGAGTACGTTACAGGTTTCCGTAATTCGGCTACTACGCCTACCGCCGGGAGGACTCTATGCTGCGCCGCAACGCATTCCTACTTTTCGCTGGTCTACTCCTCATAATGCCAATCGTTAACTGTGGGAGTCCTCACCATCACGTATCGACGCCAGTGATTTCCGGAACGTTGCCTAACGGGAATGTTGACGTCCCATACAGCGGGACACTAACCGTCACTGGCGGAGTGGCTCCGTTTACCTGGAACATAACGGGATTGCCCGCGACTCTGACCTTTGCTTCCTCTGGCAATACCGTCACTATTTCCGGAACGCCTCTAGTTGCGGCGACGATTACTGGGACCGCAACGGTCACAGACTCAAACTCGACTTCTTCGGCCCCTTTTCCTTTCACGTTCACTATTGGGCCAACTCCAGCCCTCGCTATTACACCGGCTTCGCTGCCCCAATTCATGGTTGGAACTGCTTTGACAGGTCAAGTGCTTACAGTAAGTCCCGCGACCGTGGGACCCTACACATGGACGATAACCGCAGGTGCTTCCCTCCCACCGGGATTCGCTTTCAGCGGCGGAACCAGTACCAACCCAGCAGTCATAATGACAACCACGACGAACACCGTGACTATCAGCGGCACCCCAACCACTGTGGGAACGTTTCACGTCCAGATTACGGTTACAGACTCTGCGACACCGCCTAATTCGACGTTCGTAAACTACCCGATAGTTGTTGTGAACTCGAATGCGAACGCTTGCCCGGCGGGAAGCAATAACGCCGGTTTACCCGCAGGGACGACTTACGCATTCCTCCTGAAAGGATTTGACAACACGCCTGCACCCTTAGTCATCGCAGGCAGCTTCACCGTGGATGGCAACGGCGGTATCACGGCTGGCGACGTGGATTTCAACGGATTCACCAACGGTCCACAAGAGGCAGGGACCAGCCTGGACACTGCAGATAGCAGTTACTCGTTTGATCTCAATAACGATACTCGCGGCTGCTTGAGTTTGGTCTTCAACACGGGCGCAGCCGCAATCCGCGCTACCAACCGTAAGGCACAAGGAAATGCCGCGAGAAGTGCCAGTTCCAAGTCACGGCGCGCCATAAAACGCGAAGGCATTGCGCCTCCGCCTCCTCCGATTCCGTCCAGAATTGTGTTCCAATTCGCGCTTGCCGGACAAACCGCAGGAATTTACACGACCGGCAATATCATTGAGTTTGATAATGTCGACGGGAATGGCACATCGGCGTCAGGCGTGATGCATGTACAGGACACCACTGCTTTCAACGTTACTGCGCTCGCTCCGAACTTTGCGTTTGGCTTATCTGGATGGGACATTAACGTTGATCGTGCCGCTATGGCGGGATCGTTCACGAACGCGTCCGGCACGCTCGGCCCCGTCTTTGCCGACTTCAACGATGCCGGATCGCTCTCAGGGGAAATCACAGGCGGGTCAGGGGTGATCAACACCGTCTCCACTACAACTGGACGGGCGACGGCTAGCTTTACTGTTCCGGGGGTTCTGTCGGCGGTTGATGCTGTCATCTACGTCCTCAACGGCAACGACTTTTACGTTCTACTCGACGATGCGGTCGGTGCAAGTGTGCCGCTGCTCAGCGGGCGGGCGCTTGCCACGTCAAATACCTTTGCGGCAGGTGCGCTGAACGGATTTTCCGTTCTTGCCAGTGAAGGACTCGATCCAAATACCTTTACGAATGTTGTCAGCATTGGAACGGCACAATTCTCAAGCACAGGGACCACTGCAACAGCCTCATTTACTCAAAGTGATGCTGGGACCGTGACTACTCCCGCGTTCACTGGAACTTACACGGTGGACACAACGAATCCATCCTCGGGGCGAGTATCTTTCACTGTCACCTCGGGTACCGACACAACTCCGCCGGTCATTTACCTGACGAGCGGAGGAGATGGAATTGAACAGATTCAGGGCTTCAGCGTGGGGCAGGATACGGCAACGAGTCCAATCTTGCCAAACGTAGTATCGGGTATCTTGGTAAACCAGAGTGCTACGGTTCCGGCTTTCACTGCGGCAAGCGTTAGCGGAGCGTACGCCTTCGGGAGCTGGGAAGATGTTGACGGTCAAAACGGAGCATTCTCCGGCTCGGCCACCTTCACCGCTCCTACAACCTACTCCGCCGTTCAAGATGAAACATTCGTAACACTAACTGCACCGTTCCTTTCACTGGGCACGTCCGTTAGCGGCACATTCATAATCACTCCGGCCGGGACCGGCACGCTTACCATCGGCACGAGTCCGAATGCCTTCGTAACTAACGGTGAGCAAATCTTTTCAATTGCGCCAGGCACCAATACGAGTGGTCCGGACGCTTTCCTGACTACGTACACTAACATCGTTGCTCCGTAATTAGGATTTTAGTCCGCTACGAAAACAGGCCGGCGCAGTGGGGCGGCCTGTTTCATTTTAGGGGACGAATGTTTGACGGCGGATTAGTAAGCCCAGCGCATCAGGATTGCGCCGGTGGTGTAGCCTGCGCCGACCGTGATAATCAATACGAGGTCGCCTTTGTTCAAGCGCTTCTGCTCCAGCGCATCCATCAGAGCCAGCGGAATTGTAGCGGCGGTAGTGTTTCCAAAGCGGTCTATGTTGACGACGATTTTCGAATCATCCACTCCTAAACGCTCCTGCATGGCTCGGATGATGCGAAGGTTCGCCTGATGCGGAATCACCAGCGCGAGGTCCCGGCTGGTGAATCCGTTGCGTTCGAGGATTTCTACCGCCAACTCGCTCATTCGCCGGACAGCATATTTGAAAACTTGCGCGCCTTCCTGATGGACGTAATGCATGCGCTTCTCAACCGTCTCCAGCGATGCTGGATTCAGCGATCCGCCTGCCGGCATGTAAAGGTTGCAGCCGCCCGAGCCGTCCACGTCATGTAAAAAGTCCAGAATGCCGTCGGCGTCCGAAGTGGCTGGTTCTACGAGAACCGCACCGGCGCCATCGCCAAAAAGTACGCAAGTAGCGCGGTCTTTATAATCCAGAATGGAAGTCATCACATCGCTTCCGATTACGAGGGCCTTTTGATGAATCCCGTTGGCGACGAATTGAGCTCCCACCGTGAGCGCGTAGGCAAATCCGGAGCAAGCAGCAGAAAGATCGAAGCCCCAGGCATTCGTCGCGCCCAACCTGTCTTGAATCAAACAAGCCGTGGACGGGAATAGCATGTCCGGCGTAACTGTCGCCACGACGATGATATCGATTTGGTCGGCTTGCACGCCTCGCGCTGCAAGCAGTTTCTTCGCGGCCTCGGTGCCGAGATGCGAGGCAGCGACACCCGGCTCAGCATAATGCCGTTCACGAATACCGGTGCGCGTGCGGATCCACTCGTCATTCGTGTCCACGCGTTTTTCTAAATCGAAGTTCGTCACTACGCGCGGGGGAACGTAACCGGCAACTCCCGTAATCTTCGCGGCGATGCGTTTACCCATTCAGGGTCTCCAGGAGAGAAATCAATAGCTCGCGATTGTATGCAATCAGTTGTCAACGTGACAAGCAAAACACGCGCGAACGAGATTTTTGCGGGAAGCCCGCTAAGATACGATTTCGAAACGGTAGGTAATCTCCGCAGTCTTTCTCAGCATCGCCGCCACAGAGCAGTATTTGAATTGGCTTAACTCAATCGCATCCCGAACCGCCTTGTCTTCGAGGGTTCCGGCGAGCCGATAAACCATTTCAATTTTCGTCCAGACTTTTGGCGGTTCGTTCGCGCGCTCTCCAGAAATATCTATCTCTAGCGACGTAAGCTTCTGGCGCTTCTTCGCCAGAATCATCACCACGTCCACGGAAGTACATGCTCCCAGGGCACCGAGGAGCATTTCCATCGGCCCGGGAGCGGAATTGTGTTTTCGATCCGCGTCAAAAGGCACTAAGTGCCCTGAAGGCAACTTCGCGGTGAACTCTTCACCCGAGACCCACTTGACCGTGGCTGTATCCATGATTATCTCCTGCTCCAAAGTCACGTAAAAACGCAACTAAAACTGTATCGAGGCTAAAGCAAGGCGTCCAGCACTGTTGCACGGAAAGTTCAAATTTTATCAAGAATTGAGAATTCGCGAGCAGACTAGAGGATATTGCTGTCAGATACGTCGGGGACGCCGACAATTGCCTCAATCCGCACCCGCGGTGAGTGCCGCATCGTCTTGATGAAGATGTTAACGAGTTCAGGATCAAACTGGTTTGCGGCGCAGCGCTCCAGTTCGCAAAATGCGTCTTCGCAAGTGCGCGCCTTCTTGTAAGTCCGCTCGGAAGTGATCGTATCGTAGGCGTCAGCAATAGCGATTACCCGCGCGCCATAAGGAATGCTGTCGCCCTGCAGCCGGTCAGGATAACCCGTCCCATCGAAAAACTCGTGATGATGGCGAACCATAAGCCGGATTCGATTCATCGCTTGCAAAGGCTCCAGTATCTTGGCGCCCAATTCCGCGTGCGTTTTCATCGTTTCCCATTCAGATGCGTCCAGCGGGCCTGACTTGTTAAGAATACTCTCCTGAATTCCCACCTTGCCGATGTCGTGGAGCAGCGCCGCCAACCGAATTTCTTCCACTTCCGCGGCGGTCATCTCGAGCGCCTTGGCGATTACAACAGCGTACGCGGAAACTTTTTGGGAATGTCCCTGCGTGTAATGGTTTTTCGCATCGATGGCTAGCGCGAGAGAAGTAACCGTTTCGACCACTGCGATGGGCAGCGCATCGGGCGGCACGCCTCCGCTTTGTTCGCTGAGTGAACGAGTGAATTGTTCGAGACGCCGATAGATCTCTTCGAATGCCTCAGGCCCGGTGGAAAAGAGACGCTTCAGCGTCACGCCTAGATAGGCTTCCAAAACGTCTTTCTTCCATTTCTTCGTGTCGTTCGGTCCGCCTTCCTCTGCGCTTGATACCGAGTTTCCACCCTGATGCTTCGAAAGATACATAGAGGAGTCTGCCACCTGGATAAGCTCCTGCGGCGTCGACCCATGTACCGGGAATCCCGCGATGCCAAAACTGGCCGTAATATTCTTGTCCCGCAGAAGCGGATCAGAAGCCACCCAGCCCCGTAACTTACTCGCAAGTTGCCGGGCCTGTTCCACCGTGGTTTCAGGCATTAAGATGACGAACTCGTCTCCGCCATAGCGCGCTACAACATCTGACCGCCGGCAGTTCTGTTCCAGTATGTGTCCGACGCGTTGCAGTACTACGTCGCCTTCCAAGTGTCCGTAAAAATCATTTACGAACTTAAATCGGTCGAGATCCATCAAGACCAACGCGAACGGCCGGTTGGCGCGTGTGGAACGCTTCCATTCGGAAGACAGAGCCTCCATCAGGTATCGATGCGTCTTGACGCCAGTTAGTCCGTCGGTGATCGCTTGCTCTTGCGCTTTCTGGAATGTGAGAGCATTGTGCAGCGCGCCGGCGAAAAGATCGGCTAGAGTGCGAAGCAGCAGACCTTCCTCTTCTTCGAACTCGCAAGCCTCAGAGGATTCAATGTACAGAACCCCCAATAACTGTTCAGCGTAGGTCACCGGTAGCGCGATGGCCGAAACAGAGCTCGCCAGAACCAGGCGAGGCGACGACGCACTCACTTCCCGCACGATGGCCATCTGCGCTGTACGTGCGACTTGTCCCACCAGCCCTTCGCCCAACGGGATTCGCCTTCCGACGGCGTCACGACGCGCCCCGGCCTCAGCTTGGATCACCAACTCTTTCGCCGAGTAGTCGAGGGTTGCGATACCAATGTGGTCGTACTTCAAGCCATTCTCAATCTCGGAAGCGATTTTCGCGAGCATCTCTTCTGGATCCAAGGTGGTGATCGCGCGGCTGGACACGTTGTTAATCAGCATCAGGTGGCGTGACTTTTTCTGTTCCTCCGTAAACAGCCGAGCATTCTCAAGAGCGACTGCCGCTTCGCTCGCGAGTACGCGCATTAATTCCACGTGCCCTTCATCAAAAACCCTTTCTTGTTTGCTATGCACGGCCATCACGCCTATCGCCCGGTTATAAAGAATCAACGGCACCGCGCAGATACAGCCAGCCTTGCGTGTCGGTTCGAAACCCAAACGTTTCGCTTCCGCCTCGTAGTGATCTCGAATGAGAAGGGGCTGGCAGGTATTTACGACATATTCGGTCAGATGGTTTCCGGCCGGGCGAGTTCGTTTCGGCAAGCGGTCGCCGTCCATCACATCGATTTCAAATCGTACCTGCTGGGTCTTGTGGTCGTAGAACGCGATGAATAGGCTACCAACGTCGAGCAGACGTTTCATCTCAGAATAAATACGATCGAATAGGGCGTCCGGATCGAGAGTCGAGCTCAACGCTCGCCCTATTTCATTCAGGATGTGGAGCTCTTCGCTACGCCGTGATGTCTGTTGAACAAGATAACTGTTCTCCACAGCCATTCCGATCTGGTGGCCCAGCGCCAGAAGCAGCCGCAATTCCGCTGGAGTGAAATTCCGATTATCAGGCGTTCCGAGAATCAATACGCCGAAGACCCGCTCTTTTGCCTGAAGACTAATTCCAACCACGGTGCGTAGATTTTGAGTGAGCAGCAGCTTTCGCACGTGACGGAAGGCTTCCTCTTTCTCCAGAGCTGCCCACTTAGAATCCGTCTCCAAATCCCGCAGCACAACAAGTCCGCCGAGCCGTGCCACCAGGTTCACTATGTAATCATCCAGATTGTTTTCCTGGACGGTCGCACAAAATGTGTCTCCCAAACCAGTGACGACTACTGAAGTGGGCCCGTTCTCTTCGCCGTAATGCAGGCAAAGCGCGCCGGCGGGTATCCGCACAACATTCAAAACACGATCGAGCGCTTGCGCAAGCATCTTCTGAATCTCGCCTCCGGCAAAACTTGAAGTTGCCAGATTCAGATTCGACAGCGCCAGCATATTCCGCTCGACCCGCCGGCGCTCTTCTTCGTAAACCGCCATCACCATTAACACGCCTGCGAAAAGTTCGGGCAGTAGAACCAGGGGTAGTAGATCCTGTCCAGCCAAAGGTCCCAATCTGTTTTGGAAAACTGTTGTCAGGCGCAGCAATCCCCATCCCACGAAGGTAATCGACAGAAACTGGTCAGCGCGAGATTCCTGTTTGCGTCCTTCCTCCCAGAAGGTCCGCGCAATGAAAAAGAACAGAAGTCCAACGCCAAGCCCCAGAGGCACATTTACCCATTCGCGCGAAAAGCCCAGAGCCCAAATTGCCGCGGCGACACCAAGACCCGCGATGCCACCCCACGAGATTTTGAGGCGCGCGTACGATCTCGCAGCGCAATAGAACGACAATGCCGCAGCGGCGAGCAACCATTCATCCAGCGTGTCGACCCAAGCCGAAAGCGTGAAGGAAGTACCGAGTGCCGGAACCAAGAAGTGGAGAGACATAAGCAGCCATCCCGCCGCCCACACGAGCATGTATTCCTGGCGCTTTTGCTGGTAGATGTAAGAAAAGAATAACGCCAGCAGGAAGGCCCCTACCAGGAGTACGGTCGCAGTCATATTGATATGGCTCAGCAAGTCATAGCTCCGGCTGATGTTCCTGATACTTCTGTTGAGAATAGCAGAAAAAAGCGGGGCGCCCGTCCGCGTGTCCGGTCAAGTTTCGTGGCGGTCAACGTCCTGGATTCCAGTCCAAAACGGGCCAAAGACGCCCTAAACTCAAGGCCCAAAAGCTCTCAGACCCTACACAAACTATGGGATTTGCACTCAAATACGTCAAGAGTACCCTAGTACCTGGAACAGCCCTGCTGAAGCCTTTTCACAGAGCGTTGCTCGATTTTGTGCATCCGTTCCGCTAAGATGAGATGTTTGCTTAGACAGGAAGGAATCCTCGAGAATGACATCCGCTCAAAAACCGCGCGTGCGTTTTGCGCCATCTCCCACAGGGTTTCTCCACGTTGGCGGGGCACGGACTGCTTTGTTTAACTGGTTGTTCGCAAAACATGAGGGCGGCACGTTGCTATTACGTATCGAAGACACGGATGTCGAGCGCAACAAGCCGGAACTGGTTGACGGTATCCTGGTGGCTCTGCGATGGCTCGGGATCGAATGGGACGAAGGGCCTTTTTTTCAGTCACAGCGCCTCGAAATGTATCGTGAGGCCGGCCAGCGCATCCTGACAGCCGGAGCCGGTTATTCCTGCTATTGCAAACCCGCGGCATACACCGGCGGCGATGCGGCCGAAGAGAACGAGGGAGAAGGCGACGACGAAGGTAAGGCAACTAAGGGGGCCGCTTGCCCTTGCCGCGATTTGACCCCGGACCAGCGCGTCGCAAAAGAAAAAGAAGGCATTCCTGCGGCGATTCGCTTTCGCACGCCCCGCGCCGGCACGACCCATTTTGAAGACGCCGTATTCGGTCCGCGAGACGTTCAGAATGCGGAGATTGAAGACTTCGTCCTGCTGCGGTCCTCAGGTCTGCCCACTTATCAACTGAGTGTGGTGGTGGATGACATCGATATGCGAATCACGCACGTGATCCGCGGTGCCGACCACCTATCCAACACGCCTAAACAAGTGCTGATTTACAGGGCGCTTGGCGCGGAGCCGCCGATATTTGCCCATGTCCCACTAATTCTTGGCCCCGACCGCACACGCCTTTCTAAACGGCATGGGGCAACCAGTGTAGGCTCCTACGCGGAAGAAGGTTTTCTGCCCGAGGCCTTCCGCAACTTCTTGGCGCTTCTTGGATGGTCTTCCGGTGACGATTCTGAATTCATGCGTACAAATGAGCTTATTGAGCGATTCACGCTTGCCGGCGTGAGCCGCACGAACGCCATTTTCGACCGTGCCAAACTTGAGTGGTTCAACACACAATATTTGCAGAGGTCTCCCGTTGAAGAGTTATTGCCTTATGTAGAGGCGGAACTCAAGCGCGCGGGTTTGTGGAATGAAGCCTGGTCTAACACGGATCACGAATGGTTCGCGCACACGGTAGATTTGATTCGCCCGCGAACACGTCTGCTCGGGGACTTCACCGGATGGGCTCGCGCATTTTTCACTGACGATTTCGACTACGACTCGGAAGCTCGGGCAAAATTCTGGAAAGATGAAAAACTGCCGTTGTTGATGTCCAAGCTAACAGAAACGTTGGAAGCTTTGCCTGACTGGAATCACGACGCTTGCGATGCCGCGTTGCGGGGAGTGGCGGCTTCCGAAGGCGTCAAAGCAGGCTTGCTTATAAATGCGACGCGGGTCGCAATTGTTGGCCGTGCAGTCGCGCCACCTCTTTTTGAAACCATGGTCGTGCTCGGAAAGAATCGAGTGATAGCGCGCCTCCATCGTGCTCTTCCCGCGATGTCCAACCGTTAGGCAGACGCTGTCAATTTTAACATCGCGGTTGAAGTTAAGGCCGGAAGCTGCGAAGGCATCAACGCGTGGGAACTAGCCTAGAAAACACTTCAGGATGGACCTCGCGAGACGGTGAGCTTTCCTTGGCAAGCTCAAATTCGGCGCTTAGCGGAAATTTAACGGGCGGCAAGCATGTGGAGTCGTTGCACGCTTGGTAACGCAATGTCATCGGGATTTCTGTCGCTCCCAGCGCAGCACCGGTTTTCGCGGACAGTCTGAGCAGTAACGTTACGCTCCCGGTGTATACATCCAAAGGTTGATTCGGAGAGAACTTGAATTTTTCGAGCTGGCCCTTTGGATAAATTGTATCGATCAATTCGAACTCGGGAGGAAGCTTGGGCGTCAGCGTAGTAGCGATCAGGTAATCTTCCGAGGGTTTGTGCGAGTTCATATGGAAACCGGCGACGATATCCACAACTACGGCAACCTTGAATTCTTTCCCGCGGGGAACGGGGTTAAGCGAAACGAATAGGCGGGGCTTAACGACCGCCGACGCATTAGGAAGGTTCGGTGGCTCCTGAAGCAGAGAAAAGCGCGACTGCGCATTCCCGAGCGCTATGAATGCAGTCCCGCAGCAAAAAAGCGACAAAATGCAAAGATGGAAAATTCGTCGAGAGCACGCCATAGTCTAGACTTGAACTGTCGATCCCGTTTTTTCGGAGAGAATCCGGCTCATTACTTGGCTCAACGTCTCGCCCGTCTTATCCAGCACGAATGCTTGCGCTGAATCCGACCAGCCGAGCTTGAAACTCGTAGTTAGGGCGGAAATCCAAATTTGCCGGACTGGCGCATTCGGACTGATAACAAAACGCGTTTCGTCTTCGTCCTCAAACTCAATTTCCAGTTTTCCGCTGCCACCCTCAACCTCGAATTCATTTTCGTCGCTCAGTTCAAGGAGACGTTTGCGCAGGTTCTCAAAAGCAGCGCCGCACTTTTTTTGGAATTCTTGTTCATCCATCATTTAGAGCAGTCCCTTAATTTCCTTTTCAAGGTCTTCTTCGTCTGCGAGACCGATATATCGTTTCTGGACCTTTCCATCACGGGAAATCACGATAGTGGTCGGAAATCCGATCAGTCCTCCGAACTTCGATGCAATATCATCGTTTCCAAGTACGATGGGATAATTCATCGTCATCGATTTGCCATCCACATCGAACTTTGTGGTCTGAACGTACGGCGCGACTACACTCTTTCCTTCGTCGTCCATTGCGACGCCAACGATCGTAAAGCCTTTATCGGCATATTTCTGCTGGAAACCGATCATCCAGGGTATTTCCGTTCGGCAAGGTTCGCACCATGTGGCCCAGAAATTCACAACCACTACTTTCCCTTTCAGGCTGGCGAGCGGCACGTCCTGATCTTCCAGATTCTTGAAGGTCACGACCGGCTCATTCGGCTTCGCCTCGCTCGAAGTCGCAGACTTGCTGTTAGCTGCTGCTCCCGGAACTTTGAACCAATCCCGAGAATTGCAGGCTGAAAAATTCGTGGTGATAATCAGCGTCAGTAATAAAGAAAGCAAAAACAAATTCGGCATCCTTCGCATTCGCTTAGCTCCACTCACCATGAAAACCTGTTCAAGAATGTCAGTTTACCTGAAAGCCATGTCAGCCGGTTCAAGAACACGAGCCCGCCAACGGCAAGCAATAGCACGCCACTGAAAACTTCCACGGTATGCAAGTGACGGCGGAAGCGCTGATAGAATTTCAAAAAGCCGCCGATTCCCAGTGCCGTTATGAGAAACGGAATCGCGAGCCCCGCCGAATAGCAAGCCAACAGGAAAACACCCTGCCCAATGGTTTCCCGCGTCGCCGCAATAGCGAGGACACCCGCTAAGATCGGGCCAATGCAAGGCGTCCATCCAAACGCGAAAGCAAATCCCATCAAAAATCCGCTGATCATTCCCGGCTGGCCGCCGAGATGTCGAAAATGGACGTCGCGATTCAGCCAGCGCGTCATGGCAGGACCCAAAAGAAAAATAATGGAGACGGAATAAAAATGAACGGCTTTTAAGGTGTGCCCAGCCATTCCAGGCCGCAAATTCAGCGCCACGCCTATGGCGACAAGAATAATTCCGATCACAAAACCTGTGCGTACGGAAATTTTCGCCAGCCATCCAACCAAGTGCAATCCAAACAATACGATCAGCGCCCCGGCAAGCGGCGCCAGCAAGCTGCGATTCCGTACCAGAAATGAACCTACGGCGCTAGCGGACGCACCGAAGGTGATAAACACAATGGAAAATCCGAACACGAAAGCGAGGGCAGAAGTCAGCAATCCTCCGCGGGGTGTCTTACCTTCCTTGAGTTGCTCCACGCCGATTCCGGAAAGCATCGAGATGTATCCGGGCACCAAGGGCAGCACGCATGGAGAAAGGAAGGAGACAAGCCCTGCAACAAAGGCAGCTAATATGGAAACGCCCATTGGATATTCTCGGACCTCTTAGAATTCGGCGGATGCCAAACTCAACTCAGAACCTTATTTTCACACATTCATTAGACGCACGGGTACGCTTTTTGAACCTAGGACGGTGCGGAACAAGATCGAAGGCCCGGCACCACGATGCTATCGCCTGACACGCGGCAGGTGAGCCTCAGTTTCCTACTGGAGGTTCCGGCGGGTGCCAATTGTGCCACGCCGTCGCTTCCTCATATATGAACGCGATCGCGAGCAACCGAGCTTCTGCCCAGCGGGGTCCTATCAACTGCAATCCCATGGGCAAACCATCTTGCGTGAATCCGCATGGAACGGAAAGGGCGGGATGGCCGGTCATGTTTGCGGGCCGATTCAAACGGACGAGTGCCGAACGAACTGTCTCTTTTTGGCCTGCGATCATTACTTCTTTCTCGCCGATTCGCGGGGCGGCAATTGGAGCCGCTGGCGCGATAATGGCGTCTACTCGTTCAAACGCCAATTCAAAATCATTTTCCATTTGTCGCTTCACCTCAAACGCTTTAAGGTAATCGACCGCGCGCACTTGGGTGCCCATTTCGAGCCTGTTGCTCGCATCGCCGCCGTACTCCGCCGCACGCGCAGGGTAGAATCCCTGCGATTGGTGGTAATGGGTGGCTTCCGCCAATGCGATGTTCGCGCTAGGTTCCGGGGAGTCGCCCAGATGAGGAAGTGTCACTTCCTCGATCCGCGCACCTGCCGAGCGGAATACTTTAGTCGCAGCCTCGATCGCGCGCTGGACTTCCGGAGCGACTCGTTCGAAGAAATATTCGCTTGGCCAGCCCAACCGGAATCGTTGCGAACGATTCCGCGCAAGTATTCGAAAATCAGCGGGGGTCGCGCCCTCGGGGTATTGGCTGGCCACTGCTTGTAGCATAATGCAAGCGTCCGCTACGCTCCGCGCGAGAGGTCCCGCGTGGTCCAGGCTTTCGGCAAGCGGAATGACTCCGGCCACACTCACCAATCCATACGTTGGTTTCAATCCGACGATGCCGCAAAGCGCTGCTGGAATGCGAATGGACCCGCCGGTATCCGTGCCCATGGACGCAAAACACATTCCTGCGGCGGTGGCCGCAGCTGAACCGCCGCTTGAACCGCCCGGAATACAATCGAGCGCCCACGGATTGTGCACCGCTCCATAGTGGGGATTTTCATTCGTGATTCCATAGGCGAATTCGTGCATGTTAGTTTTACCCAAGAGAATCGAGCCTGCGCTCGCCAGCCGCGCGGTTACTGCGCTGTCTCCCTTTGGAACAGAATTCTCGAGAATCTTCGAGCCGGCCGTGGTGCGGATTCCGCGGGTCGAGAAATTATCTTTCAGCGAAATGGGAATGCCGAAAAGCGGGCTCGCGAGACTCGCCGAGCTTCCCCGCCGTTTCCTGGTTATTTCGCGCTCGGCCGCTCGAGCTTGTTTTCGGGAGAGATCGGCAAGCACTGTTATAAAAGCATTAATGCCCGGGTCTAGCCGTTCAATTCGTGAGAGAGACGCGTTGACGAGATCCACAGGAGAAATTTCTCGGCGTCTGAGCAAGCGCGCAGCCTGTTCGATGGAAAGGAACGTCAACTCGGATTCAGATCTAGGTGTCACGATCCGCTTCAAAAAATCTTCTCCGCTCTCCGCAGCGTTCCGGCGGAGCCAACATTGGCTATGCGAAAAACGACTAAATACTGATTTTCATTGCGAATCGAACCGAATGAAAACTTGCGGTATTCAAAACCGAACCCACAGCAGGAACCGTTATAATTGGCTTCGAGAATCTGGCTTTGAAAAGCTTGCTGCGTAAAGTCGTAGCTCAAGCCCGCGGTAGCGTTGAAACCGACACGCGTCAAATCGCCGTATCCTACCAGCATACGCACCTGATTCGAGCGGGACTCAAAGACGAAATTCGGTGGATTCTCATCGAATGGAGTGGCAAGGTTCGTCGTCGAAAAATGGGCCAGCGTCAGAAACGATTGCTTGTAAGGTTTGAGTTTCAGCAAAGTGCCAATCGCGGTCAGCTGGTTCCGCTTGGGATCAAAGTTCAGGATGAATTCCGTGTCGAAATGCTTGCCCGGCTCGATTTTCAAGTCGCTGACAATTGGGGAAAAACGTCGAGGCGAATCCGCAAATGCAAAAGGTGTAATTTCGTCCAGCGTTTGAAATACGTTGCGCTGGCCGTTGATCAGCGCTCCGCCGAATGTTGGATCGAAGAAATATTTTTGAGCGAGGCGCCAACTCACAAGCTCTTCGGCGTCGCCGTCCTTCTTGCGACGATAAAGCCGTTGCGTGATCCCGTATTGGATCTCGTTTGTATCGGTCAGGGTTTCATCTTCATCAAAACGTATAAAGCGGCCGAAATCGTTTACCCCATTCACATATTTGTAGACGATGTCAGGCTCGATCACGTGTTTCCATTTGGTGCCGGATCTTTCCCAGATGCGGTCAAACGTCGGAGGGCGAATGTCGAATGAGAATTCTTCGGTCGTGCGAAAAAAACCTCGGTCGACGAAATTCCCATTTTCCTGCTGCCCTGAATAGTACGTGGACCTCAAAGTGAAAGTCGGCGTCAAGTCCAGCCAAGCTCCAAAGTGAAGAGGGATCGTCACGCTCGGAGCTAGTTCGCTTCGACCCACAAAATTGGGCGTATCCAGCGGTTTTTCTTCGACCGTATCACTGCGATGGACTGCATCCGAGAAACCCTCGAAGGAAAAATAAATAGGAAGCCCGTGAAAGGGCGCCTGGTCTACCGAGCCAAAGCGCACTTCCGGCGCAGTTCGCAAGGAAACAAACGTATCCGGCGAAGCGCTCAAGTAGTTTTGATAGCTCAGGGCCGCGAAATTCAGACTGAATCCGCGAAAATTATTCGTGAGAAAGGCGGAGTTGCGTACCTCCGAATTCACCGCTTGCGTAAATGTCTCGCTCCAAGCCAGCCGGTATGTTAGCGAACTCAGGTCGTCCAAATCGGCTACCGCTCGCCACCCGTCCGGCAGCAAGGCGGTGAAAAGTAACCGTGCTTCGTGTCCTCCCTGGTTTATCGGGGGTACGGGCAGCTCCCCCGGGATTTGCGCCTGTTCCAGGCCGCGGTCTTCTACTCCGGTGTAGGTGATGTCGAGCTTCGCATTTTCCCATGGACGCATTCGCAGATCGCCTCGCTGGCCCCAGCCTCGTCTGCTGTAATACGTTCCGCCGACAGATGCGTCCATCCAATCAGTGGGAGCCCAATAGTAGGACTCGCCGAAAATGTATCCTTTGCTCGAACTGTCGCCAATGTTCGGAATCATGAATCCGGATTCGCGTTCTTTCCCCGCTGGAAAGGTGGCATAAGGAAGATACAAAACGGGAATAGATAAAACTCGAAAGTCACCGTTTTCCAGATGCACGGACTTCTGCAAATAAACGGTAGCCTCCGGAGCATAGAATTTCCAAGTCGGCCTGTTCGGATCGCAAACCGTCATCCACGCTTTCTTAATGCGATAAGTATGTTCGTCCAGCCGCTCCGCTTCTTCTGCTTCGAAATACAGTGGGTTGGGGCTAATTAGCAAAGTCGGCGTTGGGTGCCGATCAATGGAAAACGTGGCCCGCACGTGAACAAAGGTGCCGTGACCGGTGCGCATTTCATATCGCGCTTCATCCGCTTCTATGTGCTGGTTCATGTAGTCGAGTTGGACATGCCCGCGGGCGGTTGCAACCTGAGTGTCGTTGTCGTATTCCACGTGATCGGCGCGCAGTCGCGTGTTCTGGTAACGCAAATCCACGTCTCCGTCTGCGTGAGAGATTCGGCCAACCTCACTCTGCTGTTTCGCCTCGAGAGTTGCGATGTGGTCGCTGTCCGAAGCCGCTTGTGGTGATGCTTTACCAACAGATGTCTGCTTTTTCGAGGAATTCTGCGGCGCAGGCTTTGTAGCGTCTTGTGCGACAGTAAAGCGCGGAATCAGAAATGCAACCACGAGCAAAACGAAAAGAGTGCGCAGCTTGCGGAGAGCTCGCGTGATTTTAGCGTCAGGCATCAACGGAAAGTGCCGAAATTAATCCTTACAAAAGCGCAAAAAAGAAAACTGAGACTAACACGCGCCTCCCGCAGCCGCAATCGCGCCGATAGCTGGGCGTGCCGACCACTACTGAGAAGAACCTGCAGTCGCACGGGTTGCCTAATACGCGACACTAACCTTGCGCAAGGCCTGCTGCCCTATCCGTGGTCGTGCTAAGATTCTCGCCGTTCCTCCACTGGAGCTTCCGCAGCGCAAAACGGACCAGTGATCAGAATATGCACGGAGTGTGGCGCCCTCTTGCTTGAGGACGCTGATAATTGTTCTTTTTGTGACGCACCTCTCGCCGCGACCGGCGAGAATCTCGAATCCGTGGCCGTCGGCGTTGTTGCGTCTAGCCGCGAGGCTTCCGCGCGACCAGCTTTGGCGAGCGCGGACTCGGTCGAGCCGGAATGGCGCCGCGAGGTATCGCGGCGTCTCGAAGACTACCGGGTGCGCCGCCGACATCTACGTCCCGACGATTCGCAGTCAGGCCTTCCCTTTTCGCGCAAATCCAAAATTGATGAAGAAGAAGCCGCCCGTGAACGCCAGCGCGAAGTTGAGCGCCAGCGCCGGGCGGAACGCCCACGAGCGCGCCAAGCCCAACGCCAAACCGAGCACGTCGAGATACGCATTCAGCCTGAGCTGGACTTCTCGTATGCCACGGACGACCGCGCGCACCCGCAAACGGCACTTGTTCCGGTGGCGAGCCTAGCAGACCGACGCAAAGCCGGCTTGCTGGACGCTTTGTTCCTAGGGCTGACCTACATAGGGTTTCTTGGGCTGTTCCGCTCGCTGGGAGGCCAGCTACTGGCCGAAAAGGCCGACGCCGTCGTCTATCTCGCGGCTTTCTTTTTGTTCTACGCGCTGTATTTCTTTCTCTTTACGACGTGCGCGGAGGCTACGCCGGGCATGCAGCTCCTCTGCCTGACGACCGTGCGTCTCGATGGGACAGTGCCGGACACGCGCCAACTGCTCTGGCGCAGCTTTGGCTATGCGCTCGCGGGCGCGACTCTAATGCTCGGATTCGTGTGGGCTTTGTGGGATGAAGACCACTTCACCTGGCAGGATCGAATTTCGCAGACTTACATTACGGGTGCTGCACCGGTAGTGGAGCCTGACGCGATTGAGCTTCCCGCAAGCCGCCATTCCTTCGCCCGCAAGTAAGCCGCAGTGGTCGCTATCACGGCGATTCTGCCATGCGCGCGCTCGCGCGTGAGGTTGACGACCGCGGTTCTGTCCATTCAGCCGAGCCACCTTTCAGCCTAGCCACCTTCGGTAATCCCGAGCTGAGAACTCTTCGCAGTGTCCAGCCATCCTCGCGTCCTCTAGCCATAAAAAAACCGTGGGAGCTTCGAGGGCTCCCACGGTTTCCGATGTTGCCGTTTGGCTGAGCCCGTCTAGAAGCAGACAGGCCGCGCCAGTTTTCGTTTAGTAGACGAGCTTTACAGCGAACGCTATCGTTCGGTTTCCGCCAGACGTGACCTTCGGATTGGCGAAGCCGGTGCCGATAGAAAAGAGTCCAGCATCCTCGATGAAAGGATCTATGCTGGCGTAGTTTGGATGGTTGAATACGTTGATAAAGTCCGTGCGGAAATCAAAATGCGCACGCTCATTGATCTTAATCCTCTTGATCAACGAGAAGTTCCCCGAGTTGGTGTGGAAATCGCGCAGAGAGTTGCGGCCCGCCGTACCAAATGGCGTTCCGAATATGGACTGCGCTTCTCCGCCGTTGACGATGAAACGGACTTGCTTGTTAGTCACCGGAACAACCGTACCAGACGCATTCACCGCGTTGGCGCTTATCAACTCATTCCCCGGAATGGGATTCGCCAAAGTGCCGCAACCTACTCCATCCAGATTGCAAGCATCTGCTGCGAAAATTCCGACTTGTCCCGCGGGAGCTGCCCGATTGCTGAGGAACGGTCGAGACGTTTCAAAGCTACCGATAAAATCATTGTCGAAAGCCGTGTCCTGTCCGACTCCTCCGCTAAAGGTGGAAGAAAAGTCTTGGATCGGACTATAGGTTTGGCCGGATTGTAGAATGTAGTTTCCAGTCAATATCCAGCCTCCCAAAGCATGGCCCAGGTAACCTTCCTGTTGTCGGAAGAAGGGCAGGGCCTCTACAAAGCTGAGTGTCCAGCTTTGCGGGAAATCCAAGCCCGACAAGCCGTTTTCACCAGTGGTGAAGTTTAGAGGGTTCTGAGAGAAGGCGTAGCTCGTTGCAGCACCGAACGTGCTGAAGATCTCACTCGCATTGTCGGTCGTCTTACTCCAGGTGTAGCTCGAGTGTAGCGTTAATTGGTGGAAGAGTTGAGCGGACCGCAAATCGAGCTGCAATCCGTTGTAGTGCGAGTAGCCCGTATTGGTTCGCTCTCTCAGTATTCCCTCATTGCAGTTCACTCGTCCTGTAGCGCTGGGGACAACCGCGCTGGCGGCGGGACAAGGAGTATCACCTGCCGGAATCACATTGGGAAATTCGGCGAATGTGTCCGCGATGAACGGATTGGCGTTAATGGACTGGTACTGGTTGAAGCCGTAGTTGCCCACATAGCGCGCTTCGAAAACCACGCCTCTACCGAGCTCTCGCTGAATTCCGAACGACCAGCTATGCACGCCGTCTGCCGTAAAGTGCGGCGTGACTCTGGTCTGGGCAAACGATCTTGGATCAGACACGCCAGCAACGAGAAAAGGAGCGAGTTGATCGCGGACGTTTGCACCAATTGGATCTGCCAGCAGGGGGAGGCCCGCCGCCTGGTTTGGTACGGCGCCGACATTGTTGAGACCTTGTGCCAGTACTTGAGGCGCGGCCGTAGCTATATTCAAGTAGATGTTATAGAACGGCGGATCATACGATAGTCTGTATCCGCCGCGGATGACCGTCTTGTCGTTGCCAAACCAGCGCTCACCCCAACGTGGAGTGTAAGCAAAGCCCACTCCTGGCCCCCAAAGGTTCTTTGGCGCCGGAATGGAAGGAGCTGTCGTGACAGACAATGGGAGAGCTGGATCCCAAAATGGGTTCGGTCCGGTCTGTTGCGCGACAGTAGTTTGATGGAACAGGTTCGCCGGCTGACCAAAGTACGTCCAAGTCAATCCCAAGTTGATTGTAAGATTTGGGCGAAGCTTATAGTCGTCTCCGACATAAAGGAAGGTGTCGTATTCCTTAAAACCTAGTTCCGTGTTGCCTTGAGTGATGTTGATGGATGCCGGGATGTCGCAAGCGAAGGCGCTTAGGGAATCGAGTTGAAGGTTGCCTGGCAGCGCGCAAATGGTGTTTCCGGCGGAGTTCGTGCTCGTAAATCCTCCGGCCGGAGTGGTGAATGTCCCAAAATTGTATGTACCATTGAAATTCGGCAAGAAAACGTTAGGCGATTGTTGGTATGTAGCATTTACGCCCGCCTTCCATTGGTGCTTCCCGTGAACGTAACTCCACTGGTCTTGAATCTGGAAAGTATTGACGATGCGGGCTTGCGGGAGATTATTGGCAGGCCCGACGGAGTCAAAAGTTATTGATTGCTGACACACGGCCGGTGGAACCGGGGGAGGATTGCAGCTGGTGGCTGGGAACGTTGCGTTCGCCTGAGTAAGGGAAATACTAGCTAGCGCATTCCCCAAGTTTGATGCGGGCGGAACTGAATTGCCGAAATTGTTGCCGCCAAACTCCACATTCAAACGGCCATAGCTAATGCGGAACTCGTTCGTCATGTTGCTCGTGATTGGCCGAGACCAACCAAGCAAAATATCCTGCGAGAGAGCCGGGACGCTGTAAAAATAACCTCCGGGGATGTCGCCGTTCCCATCAATGGAGTTCGATCTGTTGTAAATGTACCTCCCGTAGAAGCGGTTGGCCCCCTTGACGAAATCTTCGCGGTTGATGAAATCATACCCGTGAAACGGGGTTCCGAGAGAGCGCTGGATGTTTGAGACTTCTACGTTACAAGGCGTGGTCCCATTAGCTCCCACGGTTGTAACAAATACGCCTGGTGTACCCACTTGTGTCGGATTTCCGGCGCCGATGGCAAATGCACCAAAGTTGCGAAGTGCAGAAACGCTATCGCTATTCGGGTAGCAAGTCGCCAGTTCGGCAAGACCGGTCGGGTCCGGCTGAAACGATCCGGACTGAGCGACGGCGTTCGACTCCGAAATGTTGGTATCGAAGCCGCCAAAAACGAAGAATTTGTCTTTAACGAGGGGACCGCCCGCGGTCGTCGAAGCGAAGACGGTATTGAACCACGGAACCGCACCCAAGCATTGTCCGAAGACGCATTCTCCCCCAACAACTTGTCCCTTTTGAATATTTGTCCGCGTGGTCAAGTCCTGGTTTTCTTCGGAACCGGCAATCGTTCCGTGCCAGTTGTTCTTTCCGGAAGGAGTGACTTCGTTAACTACCGAGCCTGCGTTCCTGCCGTACTCCGGAGCAAAATTGTTGGTCGTGATTTGGTATTGCTCGACGAAATCGGGGTTCGACAAAAAGAGTCCGGGACCCGCGACGGAGTTGTCGTTGTTGTTCTGCCCGTCGATTTCCTGGTCGTTATTGCGGCCGCGAATACCATCGACGGAAAAGCCCACGCCGTTGGTGTTCGAGAAATTGTTATCACGAGTCATGGCAACGCCGGGAAGCTGGAGAGCCAGAAAATCCAATCCCTGGTTTTCCTGAATGCCCGCGTAGTCCGTGATTTGCTGGCTGGTCATCGTGGTGCTGATTTGCGACTGGCTGCTCTCTATGAGAGCGGGGGCTGCGGACACTTCAACAGTCACGGTCACCGCGCCTAGTTGAAGTGCAATCACACCCAGCCCGTGGTCGACGCCGGAAGCAACCGAAACGCCACCCACGACCGTCTTCTTGAAGCCCTGTTTGGTGAATTCCAAGTCGTAGTTTCCGATCGCGAGCGAGCTGAAGCGGAACAGTCCGGCGCTATCGGACTTCGAATTGACTTGCGCCTTGGTGTCGACGTTCGTGGCCGTAATCTGAACGTCCGGAACCAAGGATCCCGTGGCGTCTGAAATCGAACCCGAGATCGAACCGCCACCCTCTTGAGCGCGAACCGGACCTGCCATCATTAGGATCAGCGCCAAAACTGCCAGAGCAAACCACACGCCTAGGCGTGCCACACGGCTTGAAGAAAATGTATTCACGGACTCCCCCTTTTCAATTTTCATTCGCATCCTGCTGACGACCGGCGAGAGATGGAACTTGCGACACACCACGGCATACTTATTCTTTGCTTGGAAATCGGAAAGGAACCTTCAATACGCCGCACGCTATAGTCCCCCACCCCTAGGAAACTTGGTGCAAATTTTGAATCTAGCTTCTAACGGACAGACGCTGTCCAAAACACATGCACGCTGTATACCAAGGTTGGGAAAAATCAGCAAGAACAATTTTTACTGAAAAGCAAAGGGTTACAGTAGATCGCCTTAGAGTAAATGGCAAAACCTATTAAAAACAGGACGACCAAAATATTGATTCCGGTAGTATTTGAATGGACTCACCCTGGTTCCCGCCCACCCAGAACCGCCGCATCCTCTTACTCGATCCGCCTGAGCAGCGCCTTGACACCGCACCCGCAAATCAACGGAGGCGACGTTGCCGCCTAGAACTCGGCGATTCAAGCAAGGCGAAAAACTTATTCGAATGCTATAATCGGAACTGTTATCGTCGAAACTCGATGCAAACCTGTGCGGCCGGAAGGCGTCTAATTAAGGGATCGCTGCTGACAAGCGTGGAGAAAAGGGAAAACGCATGAGCCCACTATCGAAGAAAATTGTCATCGTACTCTCTCTCGTAATCATCGCGTTTGTGGCAACCGGCTACGTTCGCGCCAGGTCTAACGATGAAAAGGCATACCGCGCTTTGACCGTCTACAGCGAAGTGCTGGATAAAGTTCAGAACGACTATGTGGACGACCCGAACATGGCCCAGGTCACAAGCGGCGCGCTCCACGGACTGCTCGACTCGTTGGACTCGGAGTCCGCTTACCTCAGTCCTCTCGAATACAAAGATTACAAAGAAAAGAGCACCACGAAAGCCTTGGGTGAAACGGGACTGGTGCTAGTCCGACGCGGCTATATCGGCGTATTGGGAACCATGCCAGGAACGCCCGCTGCGAAAGCCGGCTTGCGCATCGGCGATATCGTCGAAAAAATCTCGGGCTTCAGCACGGGACAAATGGCGATCGGGCAGGCCGAACTTCTGCTTCGCGGCGCACCCGGAACAGTGGTGAAACTGTCCGTAATTCGCCGCGGAAAGACCGAACCGCAAGACCTGGATCTGACGCTCGAAAAGCTTCCGGCACCCAAGCTTGTCGAAGACAAGCTTCAGGGCGACATCGCCTATCTTCGCGTTCCGACGTTTGACGCGGGCATGAGCAAACAAATTCGCGAGAAGCTGGTGCAGTTTCAGCATCAAGGCGTGAAAAAGCTGATTCTCGACCTGCGTGATTGCCCTTCCGGTGAGTACCAGGAAGGAATTGCCACCGCTCAGCTCTTTGTGCCTTCCGGAACTGTCACCACGCTGAAAGGCCAGACCGTCAACCCGATCGTTTCCACCGGGGAACCTTCTAAAGTTGTCTGGACGGACGCTGTGTCCGTGCTGATTGGAGTGGGAACGGCTGGGCCAGCTGAGATCGTGGCTGGGGCTATTTCCGGGAATCATCGCGGAGACACGGTGGGCGATCGCACATACGGCACAGCTTCCATGCAAAAGCTAATTGAAATGGATGATGGCTCCGCATTGATCTTGACCGTCGCGAATTACTACACTCCGGACAACAAAGAAATTCCCGCCAACGGAGTTGCTGCTACCGCCGAGGTTCATCCCTCAATTGATGAGGTGATTGCGGCGAACGACCAGAGCCAGCCGGTTCCCTCGGAGAAACCAGTCTCTGCGGACGATCCGGTGGTGAAGAAAGCAATAGAAGTTCTGCAAGGCGCTGGAACTGCCGCTCGAAAGGCTGCGTAGTCCCTCGTGAAGGCGCGTCTGGGACCTGCGTTCGCGCGGGCCTCGGGTGCGCGGCGAATTCTGCTTGTTCTCTTCATTACAGTTGTCCTCACCGACTGCGGCACAAGAAACATTTCAAAGGCGGAACTGCGAGCGATCACGACTGAAATCGTCGCTGCGGCGCAAGGGATTTCGGGGCACAAATCTGAGGTGACGATTCGTCCCGAGCTTCAGCCAACCAAGCTCGGATCACCCGGAAAATTGATCGCGGATAACGTTTACGTTTCGCTTTCCGACGCTTCGCAGAGCGCGTCGATGGCACAAGCGCTGAACGAAATCGCGCGCCGTCACAAACTGTCCGTCACAGAAACGACCTCAGACGGCGTCATGCGGTTTGATTACGTATCCAATGGCATCCGCACTCATACGATTCACGTAGTCACACCGCTCGCGCCCAGCTCACATGCTTCACCGAAGCAGGGCCGCGGAAGTGCGCGACTCGCGATCATTATTGATGATCTGGGCTACGATCGAGCCGCCGCGGATTCGCTTCTCGCGCTCAGCTTCCCCCTTACCGTTTCCGTCCTGCCGCATTTGCCCTTGTCCGCGGAACTTGCCGAGGAGGCTTTCCGGCGGGGCGATCAAGTGATGTTGCATCTGCCGATGGAGTCAGCTAGCGACACGGCGAAAACAGAAGAAGTCGAGCTACGAATCGGAATGAACGAACGGCAGGTCGATTCGGCGTTGGCGGGAATGTTGGAAACAGTGCCGCACGCTGTTGGCGTGAACAATCATCAGGGATCGCGAGCCACGGCAGATCCTGCGTTGATGGCTGCGCTGATGCCGGAACTGCGACGGCGCGGACTGTTTTTTGTCGATAGCCGCACGCTGGCGTCGACCGTGGCCTACAAAACGGCTGAGCGCATGGGGGTGCGCGCAGCTTCACGGAAAGTATTTCTCGACGACTCAGAGAACCGCGAAGCAATCATCGAGCAGCTCGACCTCGCCGCGCGTGATGCAGAACGTGATGGATCCGCGATCGCGATTGGACACCCCAGACCCGACACGATTGCCGCACTCGCCGAGGATCTTCCGCGACTTGAGGCTCACGGTATCCGCGTGGTTTTTGTCGCCGATATCGTCAAATAAACCCCTCGCCACGGATTCCAGTTCCGCTCAACGATTCGATGTGTGCCGGACTTGTCACTCGATCGAATCCCTGCGGAACTTAATAATCTCCTCCTTCTTTGTCGAAGAGCGGAGTGCACGGAAGGAGCCGCGCTTTGGTGCCGTCATGTACGGCGAATTGCACGCGGCGGCCGCCGGGATGCATGCCCCACAAACTTCCGGCGCCATATTCCCCGTTTTTATTCAGCGCGTAGAACTGAATGTGAAACTGTTTTAGGCGTTCCGGAAAGGGCTTGTAGTTGCGCGCCACACGGTGCAGCGCTTCCAGGCACGCGTCAGTGGGAGACATCCCCTTGCCCATCATTTCCACGATGGTGTGGCCGCCGGAAATTTTGATATTCTCCTCGCCACGCCCGGTTGAGCCAGCTGCGCCAATGTCGTTATCCACGCAGAGTCCGGCGCCGATAACAGGAGAATCCCCGACACGCCCTGCAATCTTCCACGCGAGGCCGGATGTAGTAGTCGTGCCGGAGATGTCTCCGTTCGGGTCCACCGCAAGACAATTTATCGTTCCAGTTGGCGGGTGCATAACGACATCTTCGATGTGATCGCGCCAGGCCATCTTTTCCGGAGTGTCAAGTAGCTGCGCCAGCCTTTCTTTCCATTGAGGGCTATCCAGACCGGGACGCCAATTCTCGGAGGAAGATGCTTTCCAGGCGAGCCAGGCGAGACGCGACCGGTCGGTGAGCAAGTCCATCGTTTTAAAACCTTCGTCGACCGCGAACCTCTCCGCACCTGCTCCCACGATGAAAACATGATTCGTTTTCTCCATTACAGTCTTTGCCACCAGCGATGGATTCTTGATCTTCTGGATCGAAGCCACGGAACCTGCGCGCCGTGATGGACCATGCATCACGGAGGCGTCAAGCTCAACGACACCATCTTCGTTGGGCAAGCCGCCGTAGCCGACAGAATCATCATTTGGATCGTCTTCCACTTTGGTGACCACCGCTAGCACGGCGTCGAGTGTGTCGCCCCCGGATTTCAGGACAGCCATGCCATCATCGAGATGCTGCAAGCCATTGGCCGCGCAAACGATCAGCGGGCGGACGCCCTGCGCTGCAGCTTGGGCAGCTGCTCGCGACAATGGTTCGCCAGTTGCGGGACTGGCTCCGAAAAGACGCCGCGTGCTCGCCGCAAGGCCACCCGCCAAAGTGGAAAGAAAGAATTTCCTCCGCGTCCATTTTTCCATTGCTCCCCCAATGATGCGACGTTCGGCTGCGATCAGTCGCCTACGGCTTGAACCCTACACTGCGCCAGAGCTCGGCGCTGTTGTACATCGTGCCGTTCGTGATGACGAATTCGACTTTGCGAATGTTGTGAATCGATTCCAGCGGATTAGCGTCCACTACGATAATGTCCGCACGCTTTCCAGCCTCTACTGTTCCGAGTTCTTTGTCGAGACCCATTACCCGAGCGGGCACGATCGTAGCCGCCTGAATTGCTTCCATGGGCGTGAATCCTGCCTGAACGTACAATTCGATCTCGCGGTAAAGGCTGTGCCCCGGCACATTCTGATCCGTCCCTGCCACGATAAGCACTCCCGCGTGATGGAGAGCGCCTACGATCGCGACTTCTTTCTGAAACATTTTCTCGATGATCGGCGCGGCGGGCGAAGGCGGCGATGTCCCAGAAAGGATTGCAGCCAGTTCAGGGGCAACTTTTGCAATTCCAGGCTCGATGCTGATTGGGGGTTTCGAGGTGTTTGCGGTAAAAAACTCAAAAATGGACAGAGTGGGATCCACCACCGTGCCGTGCTGAACCAAGAACGCAATCGCTTTCTGAGCTTCCGGCGAATTCAGATCGATATCACCGCGCGCTTTGAGGAGATCCATAGATTTGGCATCTGATGGAAGCGGCGGAATCATGATGTCCGCAATGTACTCGATGTGATTGATCTGGTCCTGCCCGGCGGCGATGGTTTGATATGCGTCGAGGCCTTCGGGAACGTGGCCGGTGACGGTCATACCAAGACGATGTGCTTCCTCTGCTACGGCCCTCAGTTCTTCCAGCCTCACCGAGCTGTAAATCTTCATCTGCTGGAAGCCCGCATCGTAGTACTTGTCGGTCCACATGCGCGCTTGTTCCGGCGTGTCAACGCGGGCGACGCCAAGAGCCAGCGGTCCTGTGCCGTCCACAATCCCGGCGAGTAACAATCGCGGGCCGAGACCCCTTCCGTTCGCGATGGCGTCGCGCACAGCAGTGACGAATTCGAATTCATTGCCGCAATCGCGGACGGTGGTGGCACCCGCCGCGAGATATATCGGTCCCCATTCAACCTGCTCAAAGTGCGCGTGCATGTCCCAAAGTCCGGGAAGAATTGTTTTGCCGCGGACATCAACTTTTGTAGCACCTCTCGGAATCTTTACTTGCTTACTGGGTCCGGCGGCGATGATCCTCCCGTTTTCAATTACTACGGTCGAATTGGGAACAGGGTCTTTGCCGGTGCCGTCGATCAGTGTCCCGCCGACGAGCGCCAAAGATTCGGCGTGGCTTCCAGAGATTCCCTTGGAGATATCGGCGAGCGCGGCCATGCCGTCAGAGCCGGCTTTTCCCACAAACGTGCCGAGCGCGCTTTCGTATCCGTCGCGGATGGCTTCGAAGTGATCGAATTCGGCATCAGTGGTGACGGATGCAACCAGGTTCTTGCTGGAATCAAACCATAGCGTCTCACGTCCCCAGATCAAACCTTCGATCGTGAAACGGTCCAGCGTTTCACTTTTTCCATCAATGTTGATTACGTCCTGACCGCGAGGCTCAATTTTTACTTTGCCGGTTGGAAGCGTGGCTAATTCAGCGGGCGAACCGTGGGAAGCCCAGAAACGCACCATCAGCATCTGCATCGTTGTAGGGGCGTAGCCCGCAATGGTGAAGAATTGCGAAGGGCGTGCGGCTTGGGTCCACGTGCTCCGATCGCGAAGACGGACTTGGGCGGCCTGGACTTCTACCTCTTCATCGATGGTAGTCACCCGAGAATTCTGGCCTTTGATTTCAAACGCTTCAGGATTCAAATCTTTCGTAGCGCGAAACGTGGCTTTTAATGGCACCGGTGTACCGCGGTCGGTAAACTTGAAATCCATTTTCACACCCAGCGAATCTTCGTCGCGTGTGATTTGGTAAGTTTCCTCGCCAATGGGATTTTCAAATTTGTGCAGGATGAATTTGCCCTGCTCGACGATATCTGCGGCTGGTGGTGGGGTTTGCGCCCGCGGCGCTGGGGTCTCCGCGCCTTGTTGGAACGCTCCTGCCGGGAACAGCGCCAGTAGAACCAGCGCGCAAGTTATCGTAGTAAGTTTACGAATCATTTTTGCGCGGAGAAAACATCCGTCTGAACCTTTAAAAACTCAGAGCGGAGAATAGTCTGAGAGTGTCCAGTTCGCAAGGTAAGAAAAACGAGTCTCGGACAGAGGGTCCAGGCGCTTGATTTTGAGTCAGGGACCGCGCAACATGGCGGCGTCCAAATCTCAGTGAACCAACAGGAACGGGGGGATTTTACATGAATTGGAAGAACCTGAAGTTATTTGCCCTGACGGCAAGCTTTTTATTCGCTCCGGTTATAACGACCGCGCAGACGACAACCAACAGCTCCGCAAAATCGCCGGATTCGGAAAAGCAAACTGCGACTGCCCAAGCGGCCCCCGCAAGTTCCGCGTACACAATGAAGATTGATTTTGACCGCCGTATAAAGATGCGTGACGGCGTGGAGCTTTCTGCAGACGTTTACCGTCCCGATGCGCCGGGCAAATTTCCAGTTATTTTGCGCCGCACGCCGTACGTCAAAGCGAGCGGGGGCGCGCGCGTTGTGGATCGTATTCGCAAATTCGTTTCGCAAGGCTACGTGTTTGTCTACGAAGATGTTCGCGGGCGCGGCGATTCCGACGGAGTCTTTATTCCCTATCGCATGGACGGTCAGGATGGTTACGACACGATTGAATGGTGTGCGGCGCAGCCTTGGTCTACCGGCAAAGTGGGGACGTACGGTGGCTCGTATGAAGGAATTAACCAATGGCTGGCGGCCGTGCAGCAGCCTCCGCACTTGACCACGATGATTGCATTGGTTTCACCTTCCGATCCTTTCGTCGAGTGGCCAACCGGAATTCCCATACCGCAGGACGTGAGCTGGTATTTCTTCACCTCCGGGCATGTGGACCAGAACATCGATGCCGTTGACTGGACGAAAGTCTATACGCATCTGCCCATCATCGATCTGGATGAAGTGGCAGGACGTCCGAACAAGAATTGGCGGGACCTTTTCGACCATCCGACGCTAGATGCGTGGTGGGAACCTCTGCGCTATCAGAATAAGTACGAGCGCGTTCAAGTTCCGGCCCTGAATATTTCAGGCTGGTATGACGACGAGCAGGTGGGTACGCCGCTGAATTATATCGGCATGACCACAAAGGCAACTTCGCAGCTTGCGCGAAACAACCAAAAGTTGATGATGGGCGCTTGGCCGCATGCCGTGAACTCGACGGGAAAGCTCGGCGACGTGGATTTCGGACCGGCAGATGTGATCGACTTGGACGGTTACATGACCCGTTGGTACGACTTCTGGTTGAAGGGAATAGATAACGGGATTATGAAAGATCCACCCGTGCGGATTTTTGTGATGGGCTCGAACCAGTGGGTGAACGAGAACGAATGGCCCATGGCGCGGACGAAATGGACGAACTATTACATTCACAGTGAGGGCCATGCGAACACCGCGACCGGCGATGGAACGCTTACGACGGCCGAGCCAACCAAAGAAACTGCGGACGCCTACAAGTACGATCCTGCGAGTCCCGCGCCGTTTATCACCGCACCTTCGTTCGCGCAGATCGGCGGGCCGGATGACTATCGGCCAGTGGAAAAACGCGACGACGTTTTAGTTTATTCAACGGAACCGCTTACCGCCGACACGGAAGTCTGCGGCCCGATTCGCGCGGAACTGTACGCGGCATCGAGCGCCCCGGACACAGACTTCATGGTGAAGCTCATCAACGTGTGGCCAAATGGCTATGCCGAACGCTTGAGTGACGGCATGGTTCGCGCGCGCTATCGCGATGGCATGGAGTCAGCTTCGCCGATCGAGCCGGGCAAAATCTACGAGTACAAAATTGACGCTTGGAATACATGCCAGATGTTCAAGGCGGGCTATCGCATCCGTGTGGAAATCTCTTCCAGTGCAGCGCCCAAATACGATGCCAACCCGAACACCGGTGCACCGCTGGGAAGAACCACGGCTGTGCGCGTCGCAGATCAGAAAATATTCCACGACAGCGAGCATCCCTCGCACGTTGTGTTGCCTATCGTTCCGGAGAAACAATGAGCGAATCTTGTTTGCGGTTGCGCGGAATAGAGTCCGGCGAAAGAGTGCGACGATTTATTATTTCCCTTATCATCAGTTTGGCATCTTTCACAATTGCGGCGCCGAGCCAGTGTGCGCAGCAATCTTCCGGTGCACAAACTGCGTCGAGCAAAAAATCGCTCGATGACGCCATGAAGGCCATGTTCGACGTGCACACTTTTCAGCAGGCCGAGATTTCGCCCAGTGGAAAAAGAGTGGCTTGGGTGGAATCACTTCCCGGCCCCGGCGGAGCACCCTCTGCCAATTCTGCGATTTACATCGCCGAGCTGGGCGCGCCAGACAGTCCCACGCGAATCACCGCGGGCGATGGCAAAGCTGCGTACGAGGAACATGACCTTGCATGGTCACCGGACAGCAAGAGCATTGCATTTCTGTCCGACGCCGCAACGCAGGGACAGCTCCAACTTTTCGTCACGAATCCTTCGGGCGGCAACGCGAAACAGTTGACTCACTTGAAGGGCTTCCTCGCGAGTCCCGGATGGTCTCCCGACGGCAAAACGATTGCGCTGCTCTTCACCGAAAATGCGACGCGTGCTGCTGGCCCGCTGGTTGCGGAGACTCCGGACGAAGGCGTTGTCTCCGAGGAATTCCTCGAACAAAGGTTGACGCTGGTCGATTCCGTGACGGCGAGTATGCGTCAGATTTCGTCAGCTGATATGTATGTGTACGAATTCGATTGGGCTCCTGACGGCAAACGTCTGGTGATCACTGCTGCGCATGGAAATGGAGACGACAATTGGTACGTCGCTGGGCTATTCAAGATTGACGCAGCCTCCGGCGCGATGACAGACGTCGTCGCGAAGCCCGGCATGCAGATCGGCGTTCCCAAATGGTCGCCTGACGGAAAAACGATCGCGTTCATTGGCGGACTTATGAGCGATGAGCCGATCGTCGGAGGCGATGTTTATATTGTCCCGGAGTCAGGCGGAAACCCGCAAAACCTGACTCACGATATGCATCGAACTGCCAGTTGGCTGACGTGGACTCCTGACTCCAAGAAGCTTCTGATGGCAGAGTATGCGGACGGTGCGAGCGCCATCCACGAAATGACCCTCGATCGAAGCAGATCAATTGACACATTTTTTTACGACGGGTCGATCCTCTCCGGTGACTTTGGGATGCAGTTCTCCATTTCAGCTGACGGTGAAACAATCGGGTTGATTCGACAGTCGTTCGAAAAACCTCCAGAGGTTTGGGTGCAGAAATCAGAAAAATGGGTGCAGGTTACGCATCGAAATGACGGCCTCCATCCTGCATGGGGCAAATCTGTGAGCCTGCATTGGACAACTGACATCGGCAAGGTGCAGGGTTGGCTGACATTTCCGAGCGAGTTCGATCCAGCGAAGAAGTATCCGCTAGTTGTCCGTGTGCACGGGGGTCCATCCTGGGCCGTCACTCCGGCGTGGCCAACTCGCTGGAGCTATGCAATGGCGTTGCCATCGCAAGGCTACTTCGTGTTCCAGCCCAACCCGCGCGGGAGCTACGGCCAAGGAGAAAAGTTTACTGCGGCAAACGTCAAAGATTTCGGATATGGCGATTTTCGCGACATCATGGCTGGCGTGGATGAAGCGATAAAATGCGCGCCAATCGACCCGGAACGTATCGGCCTCACGGGCTGGAGTTACGGCGGCTACATGACCATGTGGGGCGTGACTCAAACGAATCGCTTCCGCGCTGCTGTGGCTGGCGCGGGTCTCTCCGACTGGTTGAGCTACTACGGCGAGAACAAAATCGACCAGTGGATGCCTCCGTTTTTCGGAGCAAATGTCTACGATGATCCCGCCGTATATGCCAAGAGCTCTCCTATCACGTTTATTAAGAATGTGAAGACACCAACGCTTGTAGTGGTGGGTGACAGCGATGGGGAATGCCCGCCTCCGCAATCCTACGAATTCTGGCACGCGCTCAAGACGATGGGCGTGCCGACTCAGTTCGTCATTTATCCGCATGAGGGACACGAATTCGGCGATCCGGCGCACAGCCGCGATGTGATCGAGCGGGCGGTGAGCTGGTTCAACCAGTACCTCCAACCATTGCGCTAAAGGTTCTATTACGTGGCGCTTGATGTAGCCATTTAAGGGTCGCTTCGAGCCCACGGCGATTGCCCTTTTTTTGCCTGTCTATCCGGCCAGTAAGCGGTCTAGACCGAAAACTGGCCCTGCGTTCTATTTCCATCCGCAATGTCCGCCGGTACTCTCATTTCAGCCCGCTAGCGCAAGAGGGGGCGAAGAAGGAGCCGGCCTATGTCCCACTGGATTGGAACTACCTCCCCAGCAGATGCAGGAATGAACGATTTCAAGGAATGCCTGAAGCACCTTCGCGACGGCCATGCGGATGAAGCACTTCAACATGCGCGGCGCGCACTGGGCGTAGCACCTAAGAATCCTTTTTACCTTTCCTACACTGGATTGCTGGCCGCGCTCTCCGAAAAGCGCTTCGGAGACGCGGAAACTCTCTGCCGGGAAGCGCTGGGAATGAAACACAACCACGCCCAGCTCTATTTAAACTTGGCGGAAGTTTACTACCAGGCAGGCAGAACGCCAGAGGCGATCCAAACACTGGAAAAAGGCATGGTATCCGCGGGGCGCGATTTTCGGATTCGCAGGGCTCTCGAAAAAATTGGAATGCGCCGGCCGCCGGTGCTTAATTTTCTGCATCGCAGCCACCCTCTGAATTCAACGCTGGGGAAATGGCGCCATCGTTTTACCGGACCGCATAAAGCAGCCTAACGGAGCCGCAACTACGGCGGCTAAAACTCTCCTCCTTGCCGTAAACCGGGATGGGGTCACTGGCGGGTGAGCCTGTCCCGGCCCCCTTTTTTCGCAAACACCTAGGTTACGAAAATCAGTTTCTAGCTTTGGCCCAACGGAAGGAAGTATTGCGTGCCTTTCACGGGCTGGCGAAGCCGGCGCAGAAGCTCTTGCATGTCCTCGTTGCGTTCCACGAAATCAATCTCCGAAGTGTCTACCACGAGCAGATTCGATGTCGAATAACGGAAGAAGAAATGTTCGTAGGCATTCGACACCGCTTCCAGATATTCGGGCGAGATTTGCGTTTCTGTGGGATCGCCCTTCTTCGAAACTCGCTTCAAGAGCACTTCCGGCTTGGCTTGCAAATAGATCACAAGATCGGGCGCGGGAATCGAAGACGCAAGCATGTCGAAATAACGTTCGTAAAGTTTGAGCTCCTCATTATCGAGATTGAGATAAGCGAAGATTTTGTCGCGCTCGAAGAGAAAATCGCTGACGATCGGAGCGCCTACATCCTCAGGCTGCGTTTGCATCAGACGGCGATGGCGTTCGTAAAGAAAATACATTTGCGCACGAAACGCGGCGCCGCTTTTTTCCTCGTAAAAATCGCCCAGGAACGGATTGTCTTCGCAATCAAAAATGCGGCGGGCGTGAAGTTGTTCCGCGAGAACTTTTGCGAGCGTCGACTTGCCGACACGTATGGGCCCTTCCACCACGATGAGGCGGGGCGGCTTGAAGTTAGGCCTGGATTCATTCACGCCGCGGGATTATAGCAGAGGCGTAAATGCTTACCCACAGCTCCCGGAGCAGCTAAATGCGTCCGTGCGTGTCGGCCGATATCGCGGCTACCAGGACTTCGCGATCACGGCAATAATTCGCGCGAGCGAGTCCACGTCGCGAGTGTCAATCACCTCGGCGGGAGAATGCGAATATCGCAATGGCCAGCCGAGCGCAATGTCCACTGAACCGTAGCGCACGAAGGCCGAGCCGTCGTTGCCGCCGCCAGTGACGCCGTACTGCAGCGGAATCTGATTCGCGTGCGCCAGTTTGATAACTTTCTCCACCAGATCCGACGGCACGATATTCGAACTATCAACCGCGCGGATGACAAATCCCTTGCCTATTTCGGCGTCCGCGTAGCGTTTTGATTCGATCGGCGAATCAGAGCTCACGAACGTATCCACGGCAAAAACATAATCTGGAACCTGCCCTTCCGCCGCGAGGCGTTTCGCAACCGCGGCTGCACCAACCAGGCCTTCTTCCTCTCCGGTTGACCACACGAATGTCACGTCACGGCCCTTAAGTGGGCTTCCCAAGGCCCAAACTGCGGAGATGAGTGCGGCGTCGCCTACGCGATCGTCGAAAGCTCGGCCGTTCGCGCGAGTGCCAAGGAGCGGCCGATACGCTTTCGGAATCGTGACGGAATCGCCTATCTTGACACCGAGTTTTTCCACTTCTTCGGGAGTGCGAGCGCCGACGTCTACGCGAATCACATTTTCGGGTCCGCGCGGCCACTCGAATTTGGGGTCATCCCAGCCGTTTGGAAGCTCGGCGATTGCGTCCCGGTCCCCACCGCCGCTATGAACCAGCGCCAGATGACCGGCAAAAAAGCTGAGGTCCCCGCCACCCCGCCACACAACCTCAAGGCGTCCGTCTTTTGAAATTGATTTCACGTCGAAACCGATTTCATCCATGTGCGCAACAACCAGAATACTTGACGACTTGCTTCCAGCTGAAGGCGTGCCTACTTGGAGGATTAGATTCCCCGCATCATCTGTGTCGGGCTTGGCCCAAGCCGGTAAAAGTTTCTTTACGTCTTCGCGAACGGGTCCTTCGTGGTTGCTGACTCCATAACTTGGAATGAGGACGCGGAGAATATCAACGTTGGAAGGATGGTTGATAGCCATGCCATCCTTCGTCGTAGTTCCAGCTGCCGCTTTTTCCGGGGCGACGCCCAAACTTCCTTGTACGTAGAGCTGCAGAAGATTTTTCAAATTAGCGAGGTCTGAGGCATCAATCAGTTCGGCAGGCGTGTATGGCCAATCCACAGCGATTCCAAGGTGTACCCATTTCGCGGGAAGCGGAGCAGAGGCTAGAAAACTCCTCGGCATCAGGGAAGCCGAGAAGTCAGTATTGACCCCGATTTTGTTTGCATCTGCGAGTTGCTTCAGATCCGCAGCGAGCCCTGTCGGTGTGCCATTTGTTTCTTCCACACCGATGAGAACGCCACTACCCGGCTGACGGCGCGGCGCGCGATGCATGCTTTCCATTCCGACAACCGGGCCACCTGGAAAAAGGCGACCGACGTAAACCATCTCGCCGGCTTTCACCGTGGTCAAAATGCGCTGAAGACCGCGAGCGCCCGTCCATTGCTGAACCACAAATGCAATCGTCAGCGAGCCTTTTACCTTCGATGGATCGATGCCATGCAGCAGGTCCACAAGCGCTGCAGCGCCAAAACGATCCCCGATCGAAGCGGCAGCCATCTTGCCGTAGCCGAGATTTCCAAGTTCGCGATTGATCGCAATGGGACTGAGGATGTCGACTCCCGCCTTTCGAACCTGCGCGGCGGAATTGGCGCCTACGTCGATATACATATTTTCGAGATCGCTTGATTTCGGCGTATTTGCGCGGCCCCCCTGGAGGTGAACGGAAAGACCGGCCACGACCCCATCAATCCACTTACCCGTTGTCGTTCCGACTTTTACAGGCTGGGCTGAATAGAGTTCATTAAAAATTGGAGGCAGACCGCCCTGCGGTAGGCGTTGCACTCGCAAGTAGCCGTCTTCCGTGATCCCGCTCACTACGAAGCCTGGTTCGTCGATAGGTGTGACGATAAGGCGGCTTGGCGCACCTGAGCCGATGGTCACGATTACGTCGCCGAGGTTGTCTGTTTTGGGGTGAAACGCCGAGATCTCCCCACGAATTTTTTCCGCGACCTTATTTTCATAGCCGGAAATCCCTTGAGTTTGCACGAGCCCGTTCAGATCTAGCGCCGGCTTCGAGCTCGGCTTTTGCGAAAACTTAGACTCCGAAGATTGAGCCGCTTGCGCGGCGACCGGCTCAGAGTTCGCAAAGTTGAAGACGAGAACTGAAAGAGTGATAACCGCAAGAAGTGAGCGATTCATGAATTTCCTCGGCCACGCGAATAGCACAACCACGGGGCAACGCGAATGTATCCCAGAGACTGTTACGGTGCAAATTGAAATGAAAGTTGAAATCACAACCTAGGCCTTTTCGACGATAAGGGCGATCGGAAGGACGGATCTTGTATTTCCAAGCTATGCGCGGCAAAGCTCGGCGAGGATTGTGTCGCGGCGTTCGAGCGCGATTCTGTCTGCGCGATCCAGGACTAGAACGTAGCCAATGGCCGCCAAGCCCGCAAGAATCAGAAAGATAACAGCCGCCAGCCAAATGCTTCCGTACGCTCTAGCGATTAGAAGTATGACCGTGGAAAGTCCAAACACGGCAGCTTGAATGCCCAAGCTGGCAAAGACCGTGCTCGTCGAGGCACGCTGCTTGCCGAATGCTGCGTAGTCAATTTTCTTGGGAGTATAAATCGAGAGCAGATTGCCTACGGTCAAATTCAGGAGAAGCGCGAAGGCCATTCCCGCAACCGTCGCAAATGTTATACCGACGGGCGGCGGATGAAACATGAAACACACTGCAATCCAGACTGCGGCGATCTCGCCCGCAAGCAGCAGACCGGACGCGAGGTTTTTTCCCAGCAGGATTTCGCGAAACCTTACCGGAGAAACAAAAAAAAGCTGCATTCCGACGGCATCAGCTCCAAAACAGTTGTAGACCAGATTCGTTAGGATGAGCAGGGCACATGCCGAGCCGATGGGAAAGGCCAGTTCGGGAGCGTGCGCGAGGAAATTACCCTGCTTCGCTGGAGTCTGGGGACTTATACGAAAGATCAAGAGAATCACTACCGGCATCGCAAACGTGAAGAGCATGGGCCCGCTGCGAGAGAGGTAGTGAAATTCTTTTTCCAGGATGGCTGCGACAGGGCCGGGAACTCCTGACACATTCCATCCGAAACGAAGGCTGCGTTTTTCTTTTGGCGAAGCGCTCCGCGCCACCGCTTCACTCAGATTTTCTCCGTGATACTGCGCCCGAAGACGAACGTTTAGCAACCAGAGAATAACAAGCCCATAGGCGCACTCCAAGGCAAATGCTGCAAGCGCCGGCGTGAATGCGCCATGCATGGCCCGTGCAATCGCCTCTGCTGCGAGACCTGGAGGAAGAGCGCGCTCGTAGCGTATGACCTGCATAGTAATTCTGGACACTTCGGGACGGCTGTGCCGGCCAATTCGGCTTATGAGCGGGCCAATAAATTGGAAGCAGATCATAAGGATAAAGAATACGACGCCGATAATCTCGCGGGTTCGCCGCTGAGCCAGCCAGCGCTCGACCCAGGCGAAGATCATTCGTGCGAGCAGGATATTGATTATTGCGAACGTCAGCAGCACCAAGGCGGTCCAGAGGAAAAAACCGGGCAGGGCGATACCAATCCCGATTGCCAATCCGAGTAACCACAAACACCCCAAGGCCGTAGCCGGCTCCAGGGCTCCGTAGACCAAGCGGACCATGAAATACGATGGAAAGGAAAGTGGGAAACGGAGCAGGTTTGACGAATCGACGTTTTCGGTTAATGCCGAAGCCATTACGGGGAAAAACTGCCAGAACAGAAATATCGCCCAGAGCATGACCGCGATCCACTCAACATTTCGCTGGGAAACAATGTACCAACCAGCCCCGACGAACACGAGGGAGCCTCCCAGTCCGGCGAATCCGACCACCAGGAACATAAAACCGCGAGCTACCACTTCCAGGCGGCCTCGAATCGTGCGCAGCCCGTTGACGAAAAGTTGCCAGCGAACCCGTGCGATGGCAGCGAACTGCTCGCGCATATCGGGTGAAAAACTCAGCCCAGCCATGAAAGCTCCTGGTCGGAGCGTCCTTTGCCGCCTACGATGCGAAGGAAGATTTCCTCGAGAGTAAGCTTTTCTCCCGGCGCGGAGGTTGCGAATTCTCCAGGTGAGGCGCCTGCCAAAGCAGCAGCGGCTTGCGCCTCGACTCCTGCGCGAAGCTCTTCCAAAGAGCCTTGCGCAACCAAACGTCCCTTGTGAATGATGGCCAAGTGGCTGCAGAGGCGTTCGACGATTTCAAGAACATGCGAGGTGAGAAAAATCGTGGCGCCGCGCGCAATCATACGTTGGAGCATAGCCTTCAGCGTGCCGGATGCGATCGCATCCACACCCTCGAAAGGCTCGTCGAGAAAAAGAATTCTGGGACCGTGAATCACCGCTGCGGCGAGCGCAAGTTTCTTTTGCATTCCATGCGAGTAGTCCGTTACCAGAGTTTTCGGCTGCTCGGCGAGCTGCATGAAATCGAGAAGCTCGGCCGTACGTTTACCCGCGGTTTCGCGGTCGAGACCGTACATGCGGCCGACAAAATTCAAGTATTCGGCGCCCGTAAGCCGTCCGAATAGCGCCATTCCTTCGGGGACGACGCCGATCTGACGCTTAACGTCGACAGAATTTTTCGCGAGATCGAGGCCGAGGACTTGGATACTGCCTGAGCTTGCAGAGAGCAACCCCGTGAGCATTTTTATAGTAGTGGATTTTCCAGCGCCATTAGGGCCGAGAAACCCGAAGAATTGGCCCGGAGCAACGGCAAGATTTACGTCTTGCACAGCTACAAAATCGCCAAAACGTCGGGTCAAACCCTGGGTTGAGATAGCAGGCGCATCCATAGATTTCGGACTCTAGCATATTCGCTCGAATCCCTGAATCCGAAGTCGTACGCCAGCTAGAATGACCCAGCGAACATCTGTTCCAAGCCCGTAGCTTTAGCGAGTATTGACGGGGGCAACCGGCAACGCCGATGCCTGGGGAAACAACGCGAGTACCGCGGGAAGCTCCAAACGAAATGTACAGCCACCCTCAGGACGATTGAACCCCAAAATCGTTCCGCCGTGTTCTTGCATCACCCCATAACAAATGCTCAGGCCCAGCCCTGTACCTTTTCCTACCGGCTTCGTCGTATAGAAAGGATCGAATACCTTTTCGGGATCCAGCATGCCGGGTCCCGTATCGGAAAACTCGATGATTACGTTACCCCGTTCGCGCAACGTGCGGATCATGAGTATTCCACCGCCGCCCGTCTCCATCGCATCCACGGCATTACTGATTAGATGATAAAAAACCTGAAGCAGCTGATTCGGATCTCCGCGAACGGCCGGAAGCACGCTACGGCTTTCGAGTTCAATGCGAATATTTTTCTCGCGCAGGTCCAAATTACGAAGCTGTACCGCTCCGGTGAGGACGGTATTGAGATCGAGTAATTGTTTTTCTGCCGGTACTTGGCGTGCAAAGCTGAGAAGATTGGTAACCAGATCTTTTGTACGTCTGGCTTGCTCGCGTATTTTTTCACCCAAAGAGTGCGCGCGCGTGTTTTGAGGATTTTCAACGGTCAGCACGTCCGCATAACCCAGGATGGCCGTAAGCGGGTTATTTATTTCGTGCGCTGCTCCAGCCGCGAGTTGTCCAAGCGACGCAAGCTTTTCTGATTGCACGAAGTGAGTCTGCAGCCGTTTAACGTTTTCGAGCGATTCCCAGAGATCGTGCACCAAGCTGGTGCGCTCCTGATAGACCATATTTTGCCGGACGAAAACCAGCGATGTTCCGACGAACAGCGTGACCAAAGTGACGATTAGACGAAAACGCACTACCGGCGCAGGAGCCCCGCTAACGAAAACATCCCATCCAGCCAGTACGAGGGCCGCGAGCACGCCGAGCATGGCGAGGCGCACTGGCCATTGGGTATCTCGCTGTGGCGGAGAAGGCGACTGCTCCGGTTCGAATGCAAGGTCGTGCGCAACGATACCGGTGCACCCGAACCACACGAATGCCGCGAATGCCGGCAGCCTAACCAACGACCCGCTGTAGAACCTTGAATTACGGCCGACCATGGCCGTCAGCACAAACCCAACGAGATAGAGAGAAGTCGCTCCGAAGAGATGGCCGTAAATTTTTCGCCAGTTACCATTGGTTCGAAAAAAGAGAATGCCGAAACCAACCACCACAACTAAGTTTTCGGCCATATAACTGCCGACGTCTCGCGTGTTGAATAACGAGGAATCGGGCCAGACCGTTTTCCAAGGCATGGCCGCGAAAACATAAACGTAAAGCCAAAGAATCGAGAGAAGAAGCAAATCCAGTAAGCCGAAGCGAAGCGTCTCGCGCATTTTTCTGGCATGCGGGGCCAACGCCAAAGCCGCCATGAAAGGCACGGTATGAAGAAAGAAAAGAAGATCGACATAGAACGGAGCAAAGGAAGCACCGCGGGTGACTAGCCGACTGTAGGTAACTAACAACATCCCTGCAAGCCACAACGTGCAACCCAAGGCAAGAAGCATCCAAAAGCCATTCCGCCGCCGGTAGGGCGAGGCAGCGTTCCAGAGGAATGCGGCGTTGGCAAAAAGAGGGATTAAACACGCCAAAAAATAGCTCAGAGCTGTTTGCGCTGAGCCTGCGGGTAGCAACAGCCCAACGACCACATAGCCACCGGCAAAAAACAACCAAGCGCCCAAGATGAGAACGGATGACCCAGAGGATTTCATGTAAATAAGGCTCGGAGTTAAGTCTACAGGAGCCTTAACTAGGTTGACCGCCAAGTTCGGCCCCGCTTTCTAATAGATAACCTCGAAACCGTGTGGGCGCGCACTCCACTAACGGATGGGCATCCTCGGAATGATACCGACCGCGGACGCCTTTGTGCGGGAGGCTGCCCCTAAACGTGATCGCCGCGAGCACGATGAGTAATGATTGTTTTACGATTGCGCAGAGGCTTCAGGTACCCTTCTAGTCCGAGTCGGATTTAGAAATACCATTGAACTCATTCCAAAATATCCATTCTGGGGCGTGATTTAAGGAACGGAATCACACGGCAAGAAAGGAAAGAACGTGGCAATTCTTGTAACAGGCGGTGCAGGTTACATCGGAAGCGTGACCTCGGAATCATTGTGGGACACCAATGAGAAAATTGTTGTCCTGGATGATCTGGTGCGCGGCCATCGCGCGGCTTTGCACCCAGATGTCCCTTTCTATCAGGGGTGTATCGGTGATCGTGCTTTGCTTAAACGTATAACTCAGGAACACGAAATCGAATCTTGTATTCACTTTGCTGCGCTCGCTTTTGTGGGCGAATCAGTAGAAAAGCCTGCCGCATACTTTGAAAATAACGTTGAGCAGGGAGTAGCGTTCGTTGGGGCGCTGTTGCAGGCAGGAGTGCGCCGAATCGTTTTTTCATCTACCTGTGCCACCTATGGCGAACCCGAACAAATGCCGATACGAGAGCAAACCCCGCAGTGGCCCAAGAATCCTTATGGTTGGTCAAAACTCATCATGGAACGGTTGTTGGATAGTTACGACCATGCATACGGACTAAAATTTGTGGCCTTGCGCTACTTCAATGCGGCTGGCGCTACTGCAAAGAATGGAGAAGATCACAAGCCCGAATCTCACCTGATTCCAAACGTTCTTGCCGCCTGTACGGGCCAAAAACGTGAAGTTTCTGTGTTTGGAAAGAATTATCCAACTCCGGACGGCACTGCGATCCGCGACTACGTGCACGTTAGCGATCTCGCCGATGCGCACATCCGCTCCCTGCAGTATCTTCGGAAGGGCGGAAAGTCTGACTTCATGAATCTTGGTACTGGAAACGGTAACTCAGTCCTGGAAGTGATTGAAGCCGCCAGGCAGGTGACTGGCCGGGAGATTGTGATTCGATTTGAGCCACCTCGCCCCGGCGATCCGGCGCGGCTAGTTGCGGATTCTGCGAAGGCAGCAGGTGTGTTGAACTGGAAGCCCGTGACCTCTGATTTGCCGGCAATTCTGCGCTCGCAGTGGGAATGGCGTGAACGCCATCCGAAGGGATATCGCTCGTAGTCCCCAGGAAGCAACCACCACCGTGGCGTCAAGGTCCTAGGAACGGCGAATAGGAATTGACATCACAGCGGGCGGTAGGCGATCTGTGCTGCTCGACGAGAGCGGGCGTGTTTAAAGGACGATTTCAAGCGCTTCTGTGGCGCTTGGTTTGCGGTTCCACCAATTGTGCTTCGAGTCGCAAAAGAAAACCAATGACCTCGCCGGTATTTCGCAAGTAATACTTCGCATTGCTTTCGTGCGACTTTCCCACTCGTATCGTGATTTGGTCGTTTAGCGTGGAGAAAGCAGATTCATCCGTTTTGTCATCACCAATGTAAATCGCAGGAGTGCCCTTAGGGAATTCGCTCAACAATTCCCGGGCGGCGGCGCCCTTCCCTTCGATGCCGTTGGGCAAAACTTCCCACACCATCGCCCCGTCAAAAATTTTCAGGTAGCGATGCAGCGGCGCTACTACTTCCAGCAAACGGGATTTTGCCGCGCGCGCGACAGACGGCTTCGCTCCCCGGTAATGCACTGCAAAACTCAAACCTTTGTCTTCGATTCGCATGCCCCGCATCGAGGCGATCTGTTTTCGCGCTCTCCGTTTCGCTAATGCGAGAATCTTCCTCGAATCTTTGCTGATCTTCGCCTTTCTTCCTTCTATTTCGGCGCCATGGAGCCCAATGATATGCAGTGCCTCAACCCCGATCCGCGTTTGAAGGTCTTTGCGGCGCCGACCGCTTACGATTGCGACGAACAGTTTCGGATGTCGCGCGAGACGGTCGAGAATTAACTTGGTTCGTCGTGGTACGCGCACTTCCCAGGGCCGTCGTCGTAGCTTCACCAAGGTCCCATCAAAATCCAACAGCAACATGCAAGTTTCCGCCCTGCGGATCCGTTCCTTGATTTCACCCCATGCGCGGAAATGGTGTGGCGCGCGGCGAGAAAGATTGGTTTTCGCCCGCCCCGAAACCATATCGGCGTCCGGATGATCGATAGCCCCTATATCTTCTTGCCTGGTCTCGAACGTTCGCTTCGCTGACCTTCGAACGCCGTTCATCGAGAGTGGCCAAGCTCTGGCTCGATTTCCTCAATCCGGATTTCAGAGAGTCCGGCAATCAGGTTACCTGCCCATTCATACACGTTGTGTTGCTTCACGATGTTACGGAGGAGCCTCATTCGCGCTTGCCGTTCTTCCGTGTCCATTTCCAACGCCAAACGTATTCCTTCCGCCAATTGCTCCATGTCGTATGGATTCACAATTATGGCGTCGCGTAATTCCCTGGCCGCCCCGGTGAACTGGCTTAGGATCAACGCTCCTTCTTCATCCTCGCGCGCCGCAATGAATTCCTTTGCCACCAGGTTCATTCCATCATGAAGAGACGTAACCATGCAGAGGTCAGCAGCCCTGTAATATGGGAGAATTTCTTCATGGCTGTGATGGCGCGTCAGCAAGACAATCGGCTTCCATTCCGCTGTCTGCCATCGAGCATTGATCCGTGCCGCCTCCGCTTCTAATTCCTGCAAGAAATCGTGATATCGCGCGATCTCCGTGCGGCTGGGTGCGCCGATCTGTACGAAGGTGAATTTTTCGCGATTGGCCGGCCACTTCTCAAGGAACCGCTCCACACCTCGCAGTCTTTCGAGCAATCCTTTCGTGTAGTCCACGCGATCCACGCCCACGCCGAGAAAATTTGCCTTGATCCCCAGCTTTTTCAGTAGATTACTGCGCAGCACGTAGGGCGACACTTGCGAACTAGCGCCTCGCTGTGATTCGCGAAAATCCACGCTGATGGGAAACGGACGCACAAATGTAGTATGTCCGGTGCGCATTACTGCAAATCGCTCCCATTCGATCCGAGATTCCAGTGCGGCATCAACCGTTTCGAGGAAGTTATCGCAGTGCGCTTGTATCTGGAATCCGATCAAGTCCGCACCCAGCAGGCCGCTAAGAAGCTCGCGTTGCCAAGGACAAATGCCAAACGCTTCCGAATTGGGCCATGGGATGTGCCAGAAAATTGCGACTCGAGCATCCGGACGCGCCTCTTTGATCATCCGCGGAAGCAATGCGAAATGATAATCTTGCACCAGCACCAAGGGTCGATCGACTCCCTCCATCTCTTGAAGTACTGCGTCGGCGAATTCTCGGTTCGCTGTCTGGTAACTCTGCCAGTCGGTAGCCCGAAAAATTGGCCGTGTGTATGCGATATGGCATAACGGCCACAACCCTTCGTTCGAAAACCCGTAATAGTAGCCCTGTTCGACCTCCTTCGGCAGCCACACACGGCGTAGCGTGTATTCCGGCTTGTCTGGAGGTACCCGAATGTGATCCTGATCGTCCACCACTTCTCGGTCGGCGTCGCCGGATCCCGATGCAATCCAGATTCCGTCACAGGCCCGAAGAATCGGTTCCAGTGCGGTCACCAGTCCGCTTGCCGGGACTAGCGTCTCGATTGTCTTTCCTCTATACACCTGCATGTACGGCTCGCGGTTCGACACCACAAAAAGCGAGCCCTGGTGAGCCTTGCCCTGAATGCTCACTCGCAATCGCTCTGCCGTCCAGACCGACTCGCCAGACTCCCGTAGCCGAGCCTCTTCTTCCGCTGCGGACCGGGCATCAGCCAGGCTTCGAGTCAGATTCATAACCTCACTTGTGAACGGGGCGAGAAACTCTTCGTTCGGAGCCGGAGGATTCGGCGTCACTCGGCCCCGACGTATATCCTTCATCCATTGAGCCGTTCGCGAAATCGGAAGAAGGATGGTCCACCGGATTATCAGGACGGTGATCAGAACGATCAACAGGACTTCAGCGATCACATGCCACAAAATCGCTCGCCACATACGTGCACTCTGAGCTTCGATGTAGCCGACATCGTGAAAAATAGCGAGGAACCCAGTCAAAGACTTCCCATCATGCAGGGCTAAGTAATACACATGCATCGGCTCGGAACCGAGGTTTACGAATTCGCTCAGTCCGGTGTCACTCGCAGTCACTCGATCCAAGGGAACAGGAGGGGGCGCGAATCGGCCTGGCACATTGGAACTTTCCGCAAGAACTTCGCCGCGTTTGTTGTAAACCACCACCCCAGCAAGCTGCTCCCGATTTCCAAATCGCTCTACGATGCGGCGCAGTTGCTCGTGTGAGTCCTTCTCCAAAGCCGGTTCCACGATTTCCTGCAGGCTCTCTGCCAGAATTTCGGCTCGCCGCACCAAGTCCGCCCGCATCCCGCGCTTCTCCGAACGAACTTCGTACTTAGATACAATAAACGTAATGATAGTGATGCCCGCGACCAGGAACAAAATCAGTCGTATACTTAGTCTCATCCTATTCCGTCTCAACTAAACAATCTGAAATCATCGGCTTGCATCGGATCGCCAACCGGGCACAGCTACCCCTTGCGCAAACGCTAATAATCGCGCCGTTTTATGCTCAAACGGAATCCAGCAATCACCTGATTCTCTTCCAAGCTGAGGCGGTATAGTTTGCCTCCGGCCACGCAATAAAGGTCGTTACATGACAGCTAAGATGCGTCGCGCGTTGAACCCGCGTTTTGCCCTTGCATACCAGCGATGCGTGTGGCTTCCCCTAGCGCTTGCGATCCTCCTCGCCCCGGGGTCTTTGCTCGAAGCATCGTATACTCATTCCGGCTTACGCGTCGTTACCATGGAGAAGCGTCCTCGACGCCTTGAGGACATCCTACAGTACATTTCAGTGAGCTGGGATGGTCTCACCCGCTCACTCGGCCAATGCAAGACTTATGAGGACCAAAAAACGAATGACGAACCGTATCTATATTTCCCCGCAGATTTTCAGGATTTGCCGGATTTTCGAGATCTTTCTGAGCACTGCAGAGTCCATATCGAGCGCTTGTCCGAGATCATCACCAGCCCCGATGATGTGCGCCTAAGCAAAATTCACGCGGGAGGGCTGTTATATCTTCCTCACCCGTACGTCGTGCCAGGCGGCCGGTTCAACGAGATGTACGGTTGGGATAGCTATTTCATTATCCTCGGCCTTCTCCGCGCGAATCGTGTGGATCTTGCGAGAGGAATGGTCGAAAACTTTTTCTTCGAAATTCAACATTACGGTTCGATCCTGAACGCGAACCGCACCTACTATCTCACTCGCTCTCAACCTCCATTCCTTACTTCCATGATTCTCGCGGTGTACGATGCGGAAGTTTCCTCGCACACGAAAGACGACGCATGGCTCAAGAAAGCCTATGAGTTCGCAGTCAGTGACTACCTTCAATGGACTCGCCCTTCTCATCTGGCCGGAGACACAGGTCTTTCTCGTTATTTCGATCATGGGGAAGGGCCTGTTCCTGAAATTATCGGCGATCCGAGTGACTACTACGCCGGTGCCGCGCAATTCTTCATGCTTCTTCACGGAACCAAGGACCCCCATCTGGTTCTTGTGGACAAAGAACATCCGGTCCAATCTCTCGTGGGTCCGCTCTTCACGGTGTTTGCCAGCGATCAGAAATCGAAGGATCCTCGGGAGACTACCGCCTTGCCGGGAGACCAGGTCGCGCTATCTTCGGACTTCTACAAAGGCGATCGCAGTATGCGCGAATCGGGATTTGATGTTTCGTTTCGTTTTGGCCCTTTCGGAGCCGAGACCCATCATTTCGCACCTGTCTGCTTAAATAGTCTGCTCTTCAAGACCGAAAAGGATTTGGAACGTATAAGCTCCCTGCTGGGCCGGCACGAAGACGCGGAAGTTTGGAAAAACAAGGCCGTCGATCGGCAGCAGCGAATTCAAAAATATCTCTGGGATGCCAAACGGGGCCTCTACTTCGACTACAACTTCATGACCCATACTCTTTCGACCTATGAGTACGCCACTACCTTCTACCCGCTTTGGGTGGGACTGGCGTCAAAAGAGCAAGCTCAGGCGGTCGTCGAGAATCTCCCGATATTCGAACAGCCCGGAGGTCTCGCTATGAGCCGCGTGGAATCGCAGGCGCAATGGGATTACCCGTATGGTTGGGCTCCCATTCAGCTGCTCGCGGTCGAAGGAATGCGTCGCTATGGGTTTGTCGCGGACGCCGACCGCATCACCTATAACTTCCTGAGCATGGTGGTCGCCGATTTTGTGACCGACAGATACATTCGTGAGAAGTACAACGTCGTAAAACGCACTTCGGAAACTCGCATCGTGAAGGGTTACAGCCAGAATGTGATCGGATTTGGTTGGACAAACGGAGTCTTCCTCGAATTGCTGAATCAATCGTCGCCAGCCCTTCTCGGTCGCTTAGAAAAAGAGTGAGGCCCAATGGTTAAAACCGACTAATCGGGCGCTACTACGGATTTCTGCTTTCTCCTTCCAAGATCTCGCTTCATCAGGCAGTTTGCGGCGATTGCGATGAGTATTCGGAAACGAAAGGGCGACCGATTTCGGGACTGCTCGATGCAGCCATCTTGAACGGTTATTGGCCCGCCAAAAAAAGCGCTACGCCCAGCCCTGACAGCCTGCGCAAAGGCGCCCGCCATTCGGACTGGGTCAAGGGCACGTGAAACGGCAGTATTTATCAACACACCGTCAAAACCCCACTCCATAACTTGGCAGGCATGAGACGGAAGGCCGATGCCCGCGTCAACGATCATCGAAATGTTGGGGGCACGCTCACGTAGTTCACGTAAAGCCCGCGGGTTGCGCGGACCTTGTCCAGTTCCAATAGGAGCCGCCTAAGGCATGAGCACCTCACAACCCGCATCCATCAGACGCCTACAAACAACCCAATCCTCCGTGCAGTATGGAAGGACTTTGAAACCAAGTTTGACAAGTTCAGTTGCCGCCTCAACCAAGCCAAACGGATCCGGCTGTAAGTTGAGTTCGTCTCCAATAACTTCAAGTTTTATGAGATCGGTCTGAAACAATTCACGCGCCATGCATGCCGTTTTGATGGCCTCGCGCGCAGTTCGGCAACCGGCGGTATTAGGGAGGATCGGGCGCTGCGTGTCTCGAAGCAGATTCCAAAAGCATTGGCCAGAATCTTTTGAGCCCGCAAGTTGGCGCCGCAAAGAAACCGTGAGCATTGCAGGATCGGCAGCACCAATCGCGTCGGCTAACAGGGACGGAGAATCGTATCTCGCGGTCCCAAGCAACAGACGGCTACAGAATTTCTGACCGTAAAGGACCATTTGACCCTCATTGCGATTTCTCATTTCAACCTCCCGCCGTAGGAAAAACGATATCGATCCGATCACCCGGGGAAATGCGGCAGGTGTCATAAGCTCCACGCGGAACAAATTCTTCATTGTGAGCTACTGCGAACGGAGCCATTGGCGAGAGCGAATGGAGCAACTCAGTCAGCATCAGAGGTTCGGGCAATGGATGCGGCTTCCCGTTTACAATGAGAAACATCTCGGTGCCTCATCGCGAACGGCGTCAAAGCAGCTCACGCTCGGGTTCTGGCGTAGACAGTTCCAGCGTCCAACGGGCGCAGACGGCTTCTGCACAGACAGAAGAGGCAATACTTCTTCGACGACAGTGGGCGTTAGTAAGAACCCATGACGATAGAGCCCATTAACGTGGAGCACTTTTCGTTCATGACCGAAGTTGAGCGCCGGCAGATTGTCGGGTAGGGCGGCCCGCACCTGGGTGTTGAATTCGAGTATCCGCGCTTCGGCTAAGGCGGGTAGCACGGAATAAGCGGCAGTCAGGAGCTCAAGAGCTCCGCGGACGGAAACCGGTGAGCGATCGTCGCCTTCGATGCAAGTTGCGCCGACGACCAATTTTCCTTCCGCGCGAGGAACGATGTACACCGGATGGCGCGGATGCAAGAGGCGCAACATGTGATGCAGTTCGACCTCGGGCGCGTCCAAACGTACGATCTCGCCGCGAACACCCCGGAGCTGCGGCCAATCGCGCTTAGCGCCCGTGCCACGACAATCGACAACAACTCCAGCAGCGGGCACTATGCCATCTGCAATTAAAGTCTCCCAATGACACTCGACGCCCGCTTCTTCAAGAGCGATGGCCACCGCTTTCAAGAGTTCACGATTGTCGACCTGTGCTTCATTTGGGATATGTAACGCTTGGCCGAATCGCGTTTCCAGTGCAGGTTCTAATTCACTGACTTGCCGGCCTTCGAGGCGCCTGACAGTGGCATCCGATAGCCGCGATGCAATCATTCTTTGAGCGCGGACGGCTTCTCCCGAATTCTCGCGGTGCCAGAGCAGGAGCGTTCCATCGTGACGATAGAAAACCGGGAGCGGCAGCTCAGCCAGCCATTGTGGCCACAATGTAAGGCTGTGCTCTCCCATCGATGCAATCTGTGAATCAGCATCGATAGCTTCTGTTGTTGGAGCGATCATGCCCGCTGCCACCCAAGCTGCTGAATTCTCTCCTCTGCTGCTCGCGGCGTCGTAAAGGACAACGCGCACGCCGGCCCGCGACGCCCGCCAAGCCAGACAGCGGCCAAGCAGGCCCCCGCCGACGACCGCGATGTCCGGCCGCGTCATACTTAGACCTCGCCGCCACTTTCAATAAACTCGCGGGATTTTTCCTCTATGCCGGACTGGGCTTCTTCTCCATACTTTGCGCGGATCTCCTCGGTGATCTTCATCGAGCAAAATTTCGGCCCGCACATCGAGCAGAAATGCGCGGTTTTTGCCCCGTCGTGCGGCAGCGTCTCGTCGTGGAATTCGCGTGCGCGATCTGGGTCGAGGCTCAGGTTGAACTGATCTTCCCAGCGGAACTCGAAGCGCGCCTTCGATAACGCGTTGTCCCGAAGCTGCGCCCCGAGCCATCCCTTAGCCAAGTCCGCAGCATGCGCGGCGATTTTGTAACTGATGATACCTGTACGAACATCCTCTTTATTTGGAAGACCAAGGTGTTCCTTGGGCGTAACGTAGCAAAGCATCGCGGTACCGTACCAGCCGATCTGCGCCGCGCCGATTGCGCTGGTTATGTGATCGTAGCCGGGCGCGATGTCGGTGACGAGCGGACCCAACGTGTAAAAGGGAGCCTCGAAACAGCGCCGCAGCTCCTCGTCCATATTCTCCTGAATACGCTGCATCGGGACATGTCCGGGACCTTCAATCATCACCTGTACGTCATGCTTCCAAACGCGCTCTGTCAGTTCTCCGAGAGTGCGTAATTCGGCAAACTGGGCTTCGTCATTAGCGTCGTAGATCGAGCCGGGCCGAAGACCGTCGCCCAAACTAAACGACACGTCGTAAGCCTTCATGATTTCGCAGATTTCATCGAAATTAGTGTAGAGGAAGTTCTCCTGATGGTGCGCGAGGCACCACTTCGCCATGATTGAACCCCCGCGCGACACGACACCCGTGAGTCGTTTCGCAGTAAGTGGAATCCATGGCAACCGGACTCCGGCGTGCAGCGTGAAATAGTCGACACCTTGCTCAGCCTGTTCGAGGAGCGTGTCGCGCATCAATTCCCAAGTAAGTTCTTCAGCACGCCCTTCTACTTTTTCGAGCGCCTGATAGATGGGCACTGTTCCAACCGGCACGGGGCAGTTGCGAAGGATCCATTCGCGGATTTCGTGGATGTTCTTGCCGGTCGAAAGATCCATGATCGTATCGGCGCCCCAATAGGTGGCCCAGATCATCTTATCGACCTCTTCAGCGGGTGAAGAGGTCACTGCGGAGTTGCCAATATTGCCATTGATTTTGACTTTGAAATTGCGCCCGATGATCATCGGTTCCAGTTCCGGATGGTTTACGTTGGCCGGTATAATTGCGCGTCCGGCAGCAATTTCCTGGCGAACAAACTCGGGCGTGATGTGTTCGGGGAGCCGTGCTCCAATAGACTGTCCCGGATGTTGACGCAGGATCGATGCGTAGCGGGGATCTTGCAGCAAGCGCTCCAGCAGCATCGACTCACGAAAAGCCACGAACTCCATCTCGGGAGTGACGATCCCGTTGCGGATAGGATGATGGTGTATGAATTTCGGAAAACTGTGACACGTTGTTTAACATTTAATATTTCCTCCTCAGCGAAATTCATTCCACCAGCTTTTAGGCCAAGCCATGCTGTTCCGATCAAGGCCACTTGCGGTCGAGCATCTTCAGAATAAAAATTGCGGGGAGGTAGAGGATCGAAGCAACGAGCAGTTTCCGCGCAGACGCATTTGATTTCCGGAAAGCCAACCGTGCGCTGTAGAAACTGAAAATTGTGCCGATCATCAATGCTCCGGCGAAATAAACCAGGCTCGATTTCTCATAGATCGCAGGAACCAAACTGACTGCCAGGAGAGCCAGCGAGGCGACAAAAGACTGCCAGATCACATAGCGGTCGCGCTGCTCGTTCAGCGGCAAAACTAAGTATCCGGCGCGAGCGTAATCTTCCCGATACATCCAGGCGATGGCCATAAAGTGCGGGAATTGCCAGAGAAAAACGATCCCATACAGTACCCAGACTTCCGGGTCGAATCTGCCGCGCGCAGCGGCCCAGCCGATCAGTGGAGGCATAGCGCCAGGAAATGCGCCGACGAGAATGCACAGAGGCGTAACGCGCTTAAGCGGCGTATAAACGAAAAGGTAGGTCGCGAGCGTGATAATCGCCAGCAAACATGCCAAGCCGTTGACTTCAATGCGCAGGTACGCCGCGCCGGCTAGCGCGAGTGTGACGCCAAAGACGAAAGCGTGAGAACGTTGAATCCGGCCCGCAGCTACCGGCCGTCGCGATGTCCTTCGCATCTGCTGATCAAAGGAGAATTCCAAGGCTTGGTTAAGCGTTGCCGTCCCCCCAGCAACGAGCAGCGTGCCTAGAAGTGTGTTGAAGGCAAGCATTGAGTGAAAATTCAAATGACCGCTCGTGGAAGCGAGGTAAAAACCTGCAAAGTGATGAGAATCAGGAAATTCACTTCCGGCTTGGTCAGCGCCCAATAATCAGACACCGTCGAAAAGAATGTGGTCGCCCGGCTCTCCTGAGCTTCACACGCTCCATTCAAGACGGCAATCGTCGGCTCGGTTGCCATCAGCCCACCTCCAAGTTCGAATCGCGCAGAGACTCCTTTAAGAATCTCTGCCGCTCAGCCGTGGGATCATCAGGCAAATCCGTTTTGCTCGGCGAAAGGATCTTGAGCGTGACAAGCATTGCCGGGACGAGAAAGATAATCGTCACGGCAACCCACATCAGTGCCGCCGCACACTCTTGGTCTTCGAGCGGAGAAAGAGCAAAAACTCTGGGCGCGGAAATATAGGACGGGTAAACAACCCGTTCACAAAATGTGAGAAAAGCGGAAAGCGCGTCGCATGGCAACGTCGCGGCGAAAAGATATAAAGGAATAGACCATTCGGGCCATCTTGGCGTGCTCGGCCAGGGCTGGACTACCGGCCACCAGAACATCAGTCCGGCGCCCAAAAAAGAAGCGTGCTCCAGCTTATGCAGCCAGTCCAACCGCAGCGTCAGCTCAAACACCGCAGGTGTATGCCATCCGATCAAGGCGAGCGTGGCTACTAGCAAGCAAATAGCAGGATTGGAGACTAAGTGGCCGAACCTCCTCGTGAAAGGCAATCGAAGAAATGGACTCACCACGCCACGGGCCAGCGATTGTGGAAGTCCCCGAAGGAGCGGGAGCTCCGGAGCACCCAGCAGAAGTAACGGAGGGGCGACGACTGCCAGCAGCAGATGCTGCACCATATGCACCGTGAGCGATATATCGTCGAACGCTTCTATCGGTGACCCAATTGCGATCCAGACTGTCACGACTCCAGCGAAGAAGGCGGCGAGTCGCCAAGCTGGAAATTGGCGTTTGGCTATAATCCGAAGGCGATTCCAACCTCTTGCATAGAGCAGGGCGGCAAGACAAAGCAATGCATCTGCCGCAAGTGGTGCGGACCACGATCGCAAGACAATTTGAGCTTCCGTATTCATAACGAGGCCTATGGGGAGGATGAAGCCGCTCCGCCTGTCTTAGCACCAAGCGCCAGAGTGCGCGAGGCGTCTCGCGCCGGCGACTGTCCCGCCGGATGCAACGACTCCAAGAATGCGACGAGCGCGGTCGTTTCCGCGGGACTCAAATTCTTGCCATACGAGGGCATGTTGCCGCCTCCCTGGATCACCTGCCGAATGAGCTGGTCCTGAGTAAGGCGTACGGCTACTGAATCGAGGGCCGGGCCGCGCTTTCCGCCCTGGTCTGCGAGCGAATGGCAGTTGTGACACTGCTTGACCTGAAAAACCAGGGCGCCCTGCCGCTCGAGGGCTGTACGGTTTTTCAGAAATTGGTTGGGAATGGGAATCCCGCTCCACGCGTCCATCACCGGGCTCCAGGGCGTGTGCTGCGCCAGATGCGTGAATGTTCCAAGCGCTACTACCGCCAAAAGGACTGTCAGGACTGCGAGGGGTCTGCGGCGCCAGCTTTTTTCACCTTCGCCCGATAAAAATGGCAGCAGAAGGAGAGCGAGAATCCCAACGACAGGGCCGATCAGTAGAGCCGGCGTTTCCATCGAAGCTGGAAGGTACGAGAGGATCGCGTAAAGCCACAGAAAGAAAAAATCCGGGCGCGGCACTGTCTGAATGATCGTGGGGTCCGGAGGACCTGAAGGACCGAAAGGACCAAAATGATAGGCGCAGAAGGCAAGCGAGAAAAGAATCAGGGCAGAGAAAAAGAGATCCTTCCAAATCGCACCAGGTACGAATGGCAGTCCGTCCTTCTTCGTCAGCTCGTGGTATTCCTTTATATATGTCGCTTTGCGCACCAGGCGTCCGGGCATCGGCCACTCGTTGATTCCAAGCTTCACGACCATGAGCACGTGAATGCAGAGAAATGCGATGAGGAGTCCTGGAATGACGAACACATGAAGAGCAAAGAACCGCGAAAGCGTTGCTCCAGCGATGATCGGACCACCTAGCAGTAGATTGACCACTAGGGGGCCAATCACCGGAACGCGGCTGGCAATCGATGCTCCAATTCCCAACCCCCAATAGGCGTCCTGATCGAATCTTAGAACTTGGCCGCTGAAGGCCATGCCGAGTGTGACGAGCAGAAGGAATACACCCATAATCCAAGTCAGTTCGCGCGGGAATTTGTAAGCGCCGAAGAGAAAAACCTGGACCATGTGGATCAGGACGAGGGCGACCATGAAGTCCGAGCCCCACCCGTGGAGCGCGCGAATGTACCAGCCGAGCGCGACATTGTGATTCAGGGCCTGAAGGCTGCTCCACGCCTGTCCGGCGGAAGGCACGTAGATCAGAGCCAGCAGGATACCGGTAATGATCTGCATCATGAACACCGCGAAAGCAGCGCTGCCAAAAACATAGAACCAACTGGCTGTCTTTCGCGGAACTTCATGCCCCGCGGTCTCACGGATGGTGGAGGCAATCTGCAAGCGCTCGTCCAACCATTCGCCGATCGATGAAATCAGACGCATGGCTGTATTCCTCGGACGATATTAGAGGCCTGCCCCGGTGTCCGCATCTCGCCGGCTTTGATGAATAGTTTTCCGCCGTCGATTTTGTAGTGGTATTCGAACAATCCACGTTCTGGAGGGCCAGAGGCGCGTGAGCCATCTTGGTAATAGGCTCCTCCATGGCACGGGCACATGAACAAACTCGATTGCGGGAACCAACGGACCGGACATCCGAGGTGTGCGCAATTGATTGCGAATACCTGAAAACTCCCTCCGTCCACATTGCGAACCCAGCAGGCAATATCGGCTGTATCACCATCCCAAGAATCCACCACAGGGTTTCGATACGTCGCCAGGCGCGTTTGTCCGGAAGGAAATTGATCGAGATTGCCGAGAGGAACCCAAGATTCATAACCGTCCTTCCGGCCGCGATTGATCGGATCGAGAAGGTAACGCACGACCGGTACAGCAAGAATCACGGCAACAATGCTGTTGAAGAAAATTCCCACCTTCATGAGAAGCTCACGCCTGCTGAGTCCCGTTGGTAAAGTCATCGAACTTCTCCTAGCGATTTCGGCGTGCTCGGGTAAGGCTGGCCGGGGAATTTGGAGCGCTGCGAAGCGAGCCAAGCAACGACATCGGAGACATCTTGCGCCGACATCGATGTGCCGGGGACATTGTTCCGCCAGTCCGGAGCCCCTAGGTCCGGCCGGCCCACGATCACTATTGTCCGAAGCTCCTGATCGTTGAGAAGCGCGAGAAAGGATCCATCGACGATGGAGCTTGCCTTCGGTCCTCCCGCGCCAGCAACGCCGTGGCAAGACGAGCAGAACGTCGCGTACACCTGCGAGCCGCGCGAAGAGTCGCCCGGACTTGTGGACGAGTACGGTGGCGGGTTCGTGCCACTCAAAAGGTTTGGCTTCGACCAATGATCTCGAATTCCGCGGACAATCACATCAATCTGTTTTTCCGTGAGCATTCCGCCGGCGCTCTGCGCGAACGCGGGCATCGATGTCCCGGGAATTCCATTCGTCGCCGCGCGGCGCAGGATCGTGTCGTCTGCAATCGCTAAATACACTGGGTCACCCAGCGAGATCGCAGCGCCGCCGCGCCCCTCTGAACCGTGGCAGCCTGCGCAGTTTTCACCGTAGAGAACGTTAAAATCCGAAATCTCGTTCGGGACAATGGGCGTGCTGGCGGAAAGCTGTTTCCCCGGTGCATCAGCGCACCCGCAAATAACCGCGAGTAGGACCAACGCCGGGAAAAGGAGAAAGGCGATCTTCATCTGGTCTCATCCTTCCCACGTTTCTCCACCATAATTCCAGGAGCCTCGATACCCGCCCGCATTGCAAACGGCAGATTTTCTCGCGTCGCGACCCGCGTATGCCGCAGGACAACGAGACCCGCGACTACGCCAAAGGCCACCTGGGAAGCCATGAACCAGAGCCAGTCGATGTGACTCGCCAGGAGTGGATTGAGAAGGCTCAAGATTGAGTACAACAGGCCCGACCACAGCACGGGAGCAATCAGTCCTCCAAGCAGGATGGGTCGACGCGGAAACATCGGCAGCATGGCACCGTAGAGCAAGCCCACGAGGGTGGACCCGACGCCGTGCAAAACCACAGCCATTGCGAAGCTGTCCAAGTGAAACGAGTTCAGTTGTGCGGGATCGAGCTTCAACGATTGCGCGTACACGGTCGCGGCTAGAAGATTGATTGGATACCAAATGCTCCCAGTCTTCAGAAGCCCATAGGTGCACGCGAGGACTGCCATCGCCACACTCCCCGCCCAGCCCCCCTTTACGCCGGCTGATATTGGATAAGTCTCGATTGGAAGCCAGGCTCGAACCAGTTCTGGCGCGACCGGAACACGCTCAACAACCGTGCGCGCGGTCGTGATGCGCAGTTCCTGTGGAACCACCGGAACAGCCACTTCCTGCTCGTGAGGCAAGACTTCCCTGAACCAGCCGACGCACCCAGCCACGGCAAGAACAAGGCCGAGTACGCTGAGCGACGCGTTCGTCAGCAAACCTGCGAGCATTAAGGTAAAGCCAAATGCCAAAGCAAGAGGCCAGGCCGTCGGCGCGGGCAATTCGATCACATCAGGGAGCCGTGACGTTTGGCCCGATTGTTCCGCGGATAAGTGCGTCTCCATCCCCGCTCCTCAGCGCCCCACAAGGTATACGACAGTGAAAACCACGACCCATACTGCGTCCACAAAATGCCAGTACATAGAAAGCGTTGCTATTCGGGCTGATTGGTCCACTCCAACACGATCGGCGAGACCGAAAAGCAGCACAACACTGAGCATTACTAGTCCCACAGTGACGTGCGTAGCATGTAAGCCTACGAGTGAATAATACGTTGTGCCAAAAAGATTCGTAGAGATGGTGAGTCCGCGTTCGTAAATCAGGTGGTGCCATTCCAGCCCAGTGCCGAATAAAAAGAGCGCACCAAGAGCAATAGTGATTGACCACAGAATGAGGAACGTTTTGCGATGACCGTTTTCAAGCTCCTTGCTCGCGAGATGAATCGTAAGGCTGCTGGACAATAGACAGATGGTGAAGAAGATCGGCGTCTCCAGCACTTCGCGGGGAGTCGGTCCGGTGATGTTCTTCCCCAAATAAAAGAGGTACGCGACAACGAAAATAGTGAAGATCGCAGACTCGGCGATGATGAGGCTGGCCATCCCGACCTTGCCCTTGTATGGAAGCTTCCAGTCGAGAGATCTCTCGGCGATTGGACTCGTGATGGCACTCATGTCTCAATCCTTTTAGTCATAGCGTTACTCGTAGCGACTGTCCGGATCTTCCGGATGCTTCATGTCCCACAGGGGTCGGCGGCTCTCAATCCCAGGGATGGAAGCAAAGTTGTAAGCCGGAGGCGGTGAACTTACCGACCATTCCAGAGTCCAGGCGTCCCATGGGTCGTTGCCAGCTTTTGGTCCTTTAAAATAGGAATAAATAAGGTTCGTGACAAACACGAGTATGGCTACGCCTTGGATGAATGCGCCGATCGTAACGATCAAGTTGAGGGTTTCCCAACCAGGACGGGGCTCGTAGGTGTAGATACGGCGTGGCATTCCGAGAATTCCAGCAAAGTGCATCACGTCGAATGTCGCGTGAAACCCGAGGAAGAAAAGCCAGAAATGGAGCTTGCCCAGCCGCTCGCTGAGCATTCTTCCCGTCATTTTCGGATACCAGTAATAGAACGCGGCAAAGACTGCAAAGAGGATTCCGCCCACGATTACATAGTGAAAGTGTGCCACCACAAAGTACGAGAGGCTGAGCTGCCAATCAAAAGGTGCGGACGCAAGCATAATACCGGTGAGACCGGCGATCAAAAACTGAAAGAGAAATCCGACGGAAAAGAGCATAGCAGTCTTGAACTGGATGCTCCCGCCCCACATGGTTCCTATCCAATTGAAAATCTTGATTCCCGTGGGAACCCCGATAGCCATGCTGGTGATCGCGAAAAAGCTATTCGCAGAGGAGCTCATCCCCATTGTGAATATGTGGTGCGCCCATACACTCATGCTCAGGAAGGCGATGCAGACCGTAGCTCCTACCATGACGGGGTATCCAAAAATCGGTTTCCGAGAAAACACCGGAATGATTTCGGACATGAAAGCGAAGGAAGGAATAATCAAGACGTACACTTCGGGATGTCCGAAGATCCAGAAGAAATGCATCCAAATCGCTGCAGAGCCTCCGGCCTGTGTGTCGAAGAAATGGCCCCCCAAGTACCGATCTATGAGCAGCATGATCTGCGCCGCAGAAAGCGGGGTGAGCGCAATCAGAACTATGCCGGACATCACCAGATTGAGCCAAGCGAATAACGGCATACGACCGAGCGTCATCCCCGGGCATCGCATGGAAAAAATGGTCGCGATCAAGTTGATGGCGGTCCCGATGCTGCCAAATCCTGAAATCAATAAAGCAATCGTCCAATAGTCCGAGCTGGGGCCCGGGGAAAACGCCTTCGCCGTCAACGGAGCGTATGCCCACCAGCCCACATCAGGAGCGTTGCCGGCGCCATAGAGCCCGTTCCCACCCAAGAAACTGAAGTAAAGGAGAAGCCCGCCTAAGGCAGTCAGCCAGAAACTGAACGCATTCAGCCTTGGAAAGGCCATGTCGCGCGCACCGATCATCAACGGGACCAGGTAGTTGGCAAAACCAAAGAGGATGGGCATGGCCACGAAGAAAATCATGGTCGTCCCATGCATAGTAAACATGCGATTGAAAACCTGGGGTGAAACAAAATCGTTATGAGCGCGAATCAACTGGATCCGAATGATGGTGGCTTCGATCCCCCCTACCAGGAGAAAAACAAGCGCATAGACGATATAGAGAATCCCCAGACGCTTGTGATCAACTGTGGTGACCCACTCATGTACCACTTCGACCCAAGGACGCGTCTCCGTTCTTGGACTTGGAATGGCTATCGCGTCCGATGACATAAGTACTCCCTCTAATCCTTTGGCTACCGAAGCGTCTGGAGATAGTCCACGAGCGCATCCACGTCAGCTTTGCTGAGTTGCATAGCGGGCATGAGCGAACCCGGCTTGATGGCATCGGGTTTCTGAATCCACAGGCGAAGGTTCGCCTTTGTGTTATCGGCCGCACCTGATGCGATTGTCTGACGACTCATCAAGTGGGTTAGGTCCGGGCCGAAGCGTCCGTCAGCGACGGTGCCTCCAATCGCGTGGCAGTTTATGCAAGCCGTAGTTTCGAAAACGCGTTTACCGGCTGATACATTCGCGTCGAGCACTGGCGGCTGCTGTTGGGCACGGACCCACGTGGCAAAGTTCTCGGAGCTGTCAACGTAAACCCGTAGCAGCATCTTCGCGTGCTGCGTGCCGCAATATTGCGCGCACTGACCCAGAAAAATTCCTGTTTGGTACGGATCCATCCACATGTGATTCACGCGATTGGGAATCAGGTCTGTTTTTCCCGCCAGCTGAGGAATCCAGAAGCTGTGGTCCGTGTCTGCGGAAAGCAGCGTCAGAAAAGTGGGCGTAGGGTGAGCGACTTCGCTCACCGGAATGTGCAGTTCATTCGCAGTGACAACGCTTAGTTGCGGATAACGAAATTCCCACCAGAACTGGTGTCCGACGGCGACGACCTCCAAAGCATTCTCAGGCTTCGGCGCATCCTGAATAGAGTGGATCACTCGTGCGGTCGCGAGAAACAAAACGACTACGATCAGAACCGGAATCACAGTCCAAGCCAGTTCAATCTGTGTGCTTCCGTAGACCTGGGGAGGCTCGCGACCGTCATCTCCGGGACGCTTGCGGAATTTCACGACCGCATAGGCCAATAAAACGAAGACCACGGCAAAGATCAGACCAGTTATCGAAAGGACAAAATATGAGAGATGACCAATCCATTTGGTCGGGGTCGAGCGCGGGTCAAAAATGCTGGGAAGCTGAGAAGGATTGTCGGAGGCGCCGAAACAGAGCGATGCCGCAAGCAGCCCTCCTGCGAGGAGTACCGCGATTCCCGCTGCTCTGCTTAGCAGCTTTCGAATTTGGTCGGAACGCACCATGATCGCTAGATATGTACCAAAAACAGAGGGCATTTCTCAACCCAAACCGGTAACGCCTCGTGCATTGACGTAGCGCGACTTACTTCGCGGCTGCTGGATTGTGCCAATAGCCGGGCGGAAGTACATGACTCGGGCCAAAGTGACTGCCAACATTTTGACGAACGTCCGTTTCCTGACAGATGGTAGAGGCGGAAGACATGTGCCGGGAGTGCAACTGCATCGGAATAAGGGCAAACGCTTGTGGGGGAAGACATTTGAAGGATCGAGAGGTCAGAATGGCGGAAACAAGACAAATACCGAGGCTGGCTGGCAGTCGACGCAGTCTCGCGCGAACTCTTCTCTCGGCGAGGTTCCCTGCCGACAAATTCGCGTCTCGTTCGCCGAGCTATATGTGACGGAATGGTTCTTCCACATTATCGCTGGAAGTTTTTTGGGCGTCTCGCTCGAGCGACTTGGTGACCAAGTCCTTCGAACCGAGGCCCACCGCGAGCGCCAGGGTAATCACAATCCCTCCAAACAAAATGCCGAAAGCAAGCTTAACAATGCCTGGGGCAATTCTCAGGTGCTCAAGGGCCATCGCCACGGTCAGCACGACCACCATCCATTTCACGCCCAGGCTCAGAAGACGCGCGTAGTGAAGGTTCAAGTTAACGGCGCCGATCAGCACGCTTCGTGCAAGAAAACGAGCGATCACACTGCCGACCAGCAAGACCAGCGCAGCGCCGAGCATGTTGGGAATATAGGCGACGATGCTTCGTGCAAGCTGAGAGGTCCAGTCAGCATCGACAGCCGCAATGCCGATGAGAAATCCAGTAAGCACAACCAAAGCTGCGATAGCTCTCGACACCAGCAGTGTTGGGCTCTTCATTGGCGACCACTCAGCCACAGAAGGAAAACCCCAGCGCGCCAGGCGATCGTCAAAGCGCATGCTCGAAAGCAGCGGCCGCACGATAGCCGCAAGAATACAACCTATTACGATCGAGATCAGTAAGGCCAAGACCAGCGCCGCCAGTCCCGGAACCATGCTTGCGAACCTGGTCAGGAATCGCGCGGTGGACTCGGCTAGTTGTTGCTTGACTTGACTCCACATAAATACCTCCGTTACAGCTCCCAGATAACTAAGGGTTGAACCGGTCCGGCCAGCGCCATCGGGATACAAGGTAAGTTTTGCCGGATTCGTAGGCGACGGATAAGCGTTCGAGCCTCTCTTCCGATGCTGTTCTTCCGGCAGTTTCCAGATCATGTGCATAGGAGGAGACCCAAGCCAGGTATAACGGCGTCATCGACTTGAGCAGGTGATCGCGATTGATCGTTCGAAGGCGATGCGCCAGCGCAAAGTCATAGACAATGCGAACCCACAATTCGTCGGGCATGCGAAATTGTTCGGATGGCAGGCGCGCGAGCTTCCTAAGTTCGAACAGCGTGGAGGGCGGAAGTACCAACCCCCAAATCTCCTGAAGGTCCCGAATTCCTAGCTGGAACGATTCCATCATGCGGCTGATATCCACAGTCTCGGTGTCCTGGGACACTAGGAGAGGCTCGCCGATCGCCGGCACAGGGACGGAAACACGCATTCTTTGCCAGCATGCTGCGTTTCTTTCCATGTCCAGAAAAATGGGGCCTAGGATCTGGGCCACCAAGGAACTGATATTCATCCAATCTGTTGGCGGGTAGATGCGCGCTGCGAGGTGTACCTCACGTACCTGCAGATTCTCGCAGAGAGCTGCGGGTGCAAGGGATGCGAGCGAATGCACAGAATTCCCTCCGACCCCGGCACCGCGCTCCGTTCCGAGCATCTTCTGGAACAGCCGTCGCGAAATTCCTAAGTCCGGCCCCATCGGATAGTGGATTCGCTTTCCGTACAGACAGCGCATGAGCGGAGCGATGATGCTGCTGTTTAGCAACCCCTCGAATTTGCGGCGAGCGTAATGCGGCAAGACCAGATCGAAATCCCCTTCGACGAGCGGCTGTGCCAGCTCACGAACCCATCCTGGCGTAGCAGCCTCGAGGCTGGAGGCGATGACGCAGCAGGCTCGGGCGCCGAACTTTTCACTGGCCGCAAAGACCGTTTGGTAGGCGCTGGACGTGCCGACGACTGGGGCACCCGGAGTGGCCGACCCCAAGAGCGGCCAGCGAACCAAGTAACATGAAGAACCACTCTGTTCGGCTGCCTCTACATCGCTCTGACCGGGATTGGCAGCCCGATCATCCCGCAGCACCACAACGCGCGGAGATCCAGGAAGCATTCGCAGCGCGTCGCATAAGACCGCCAGACCATCTTGATCGAGTTCCTCAATAACGCCTACCACCAGGTCGGCGCTATCAACTTGTTCGATTTTTTCTTGTACTTGCTCGGGAATTGGTTCGACTTCCAAGATTCAACCTCTGGACCCGATTTTCACCACCGAAGAATCAGGCGCCTGTGCTTGATCTATTGTCAGGCCGCTCAAGCGAATTGCGGCAGCCTTTCAGCAAAAATGATTCATAGTGGAAGCGCCATAATTCCCATCAGCGGGATGCGGACCCATGCGGGACGGGCGTTCAGTTCATAGAGTACTTCATAGAGCGCCTTGTCCAGGAGAAACACGTCCAGGAGCTTACGAAAACCAGAAGTATCAGCCGGTAGAAACTCCGCGCCTTGGGCGGTTTCGCGATAGGCACGCAAAAAGGCTGCGGCTGCCGACCGTTCCCAGAGCTGGGCCCACGGTTCCAGGCGCGTGAGATCCTCAGAATGGCGTGTGGAATAATTAATCAGGCTCGCGTAAGCAGCATAACTGAAGGATCGCAACATGCCAGCCACATCCTTAAGAGGGGATTGTTTTGAGCGCCGATACTCGAGCGGCCGGGCCGGTTCGCCTTCAAAATCCAGGATCACGAAGTCCGTCTTAACCCGGAGCACCTGGCCTAAATGGTAATCTCCATGAACCCGAATTCCTTGGGTTCGAAAGCTGGCTGATTTCAGCGCCCCGAAGTAATCCAGAATACGACGGCGTCGACTGAGCACAGTAGCTGCAATTTCGATGACTTCATCCGGCAAGAACGGCACGCGCTCTTTCAAGACGTCAAGGACGCGGGATGCATGCTGGTGAAAATCGAACAGTACGGTCTGGAAATTCTCGGACGTCAACGCTTCCGGCGCGAATGCCGGGTCCTTCGACGGGGCAGCCAGCGCCAAGTGGAGCTCGGCAGTTCTCCGCCCGAGCGTCGAGGCGGCATCGAGATAGATGCCCAGATGGTCTCGGGCCACCTGTAAGTCCGGATGCTCGGAAAGCTCTAGCGGATCCTCCAGCCCAGCACTGGCGTCCTCTGGAAACGGAAGCGGTGCAGAGGTCTCGAAGTAGCGGTCAAGCTCTTCGATGGTCCATTTCCAACCGTCGCCTTCATTAGCGACCAGACCTTGCAGCATTGTCAGGATCGTACCCTCGGCACCGTCCGCGGTCGGCTTGAGTTCGATAGAACCGGCGAAGGGGGGAATCCGATCGAAGGTTGTTTTCTCGGTGAGATGTCGCCCGATCTCGGCATCCGGATTCAGTCCCGGCTCCAGGCGGCGGAACAGCTTCAATATGAAGCGGTCACCGTACAAAACCGAAGTATTGCTTTGTTCTGCCGTGCTGCGCCGCACAGGCAATGGCGTCTCGGCTGAACCACGGATCTCCTGAAAGACCTTACCCCGCACACCCCGGATGATTCGTCCGTTGCTCGTGCCTAGCTCGCTCCCGTTTTCAACCAGTGAGAGCAACTCCAAGCATACGTTGTCGTCGTACACCCCATCATGCAACAGGCCGTCAATCTTCGCCGATAACACTGAGGCGATGATTGCGTTCGGTGCGACGCGCCGCAATTCGTTTGCGGCAGCTCCCAAAGTGATCGCCAGCGGCACCTGGTACACCTCAGGCTCCCCGGCTTCGAACTGGACCTCGACCAGCGCCAACGCAGAATGCGGCTCCTTTATTGGCGCCCAGTTCATGATTCGCGTCGACTTGATAGCGCGGGCCTTTCCTGCGAACCAGCGTTGTTGCGGAAGAAATTCGGGGAAGTTCACAGTCTCCAGCCGTTTGCGGCCCATGCCTTCAAATATGCTTGCCCATCCGGCGGTCACGTCAAGCGGCGCCTGTTCAGCCAGATCCACAGCAGCCTCAGCGGGATCGACTTTCCGCTGAAGTTCCAGCCACAGGAAAGTGTAGGGAGCCAAAGTCAGCCGGTAAGGCTGGCGCTCGATGGGGGGAAACTCCACGTACCCCAGCATCTCGATCGGAACCATGCCCTCCAGTTTTGACAAGTCCAGATCGACGGGCTGCGCGAAACGAGAAAGATTGGCGACGCAAAGAACCTGCTCCTCGCGATAAGTCCTAAGATAGGCCAGCACTTTGCGGTTCGACGGGTTCAGGAATTCGATATTGCCGCGCCCGAACACACTGAATAGTTTTCGCAGGGCGATCATGTTTCGCATCCAGCTCAGGAGCGAAGATGGATCGCCCAGCTGAGCTTCCACGTTGACCGCTTCATATCCCAAAACCGGATCCATGATCACAGGGCTGTACAAACGTGCCGGCGTCGCCGTCGAAAACCCGGCATTGCGGTCCGCATTCCACTGCATTGGAGTGCGAACGCCGTTGCGATCGCCAAGGTAAATATTGTCACCCATTCCAATTTCGTCGCCGTAGTAGATGATGGGCGTACCGGGAAAAGAAAGCAGCAGGCTATTAAGCAGCTCGATCCGCCTGCGATTGTTGTCAACCAACGGAGCCAGGCGCCGGCGGATGCCGAGGTTGATGCGCATGCGGGGGTCGGCGCTATAGGCGATGTACATGTAGTCGCGCTCGTCCTTGGTGACCATCTCGAGCGTCAACTCATCGTGATTTCGCAGGAAAAGACCCCATTGACAAGTGTCTGGGATGTCCGGAGTTTGCTGGATGATGTCGGTGATCGGCAGCCGGTCTTCCTGGCGCAATGCCATGTAGATGCGCGGCATGAGCGGAAAATGGAACGCCATATGGCATTCGTCACCGTTTCCGAAGTAAGGGCGTACGTCGGTGGGCCACTGGTTGGCTTCGGCCAGGAGCACGCGGCTTGAATAATCGGCGTCTATCTCGCGCCGTAGGGTCTTGATCACCTCGTGAGTTTCCGGCAGATTCTCGCAACTCGTGCCGTCGCGCTCGACCAAATACGGAATGGCGTCCACGCGCAGGGCGTCAACTCCCATGTCCAGCCAGTAACACATCACCTTGAGAACTTCCGCGACAACTCTGGGGTTGTCATAGTTCAGATCCGGCTGGTGTGAGAAGAAACGATGCCAGTAATATTGCTTGGCTACCGGATCCCAGGTCCAGTTAGACCTCTCGGTGTCTGAAAAAATGATTCGAGCGTCCTTGTATTTCTCTTCCGTATCACTCCACACATAAAAGTCGCGTTCGGGGGACCCCGGCGGAGCCTGACGGGCCGCTTGAAACCAGGGATGTTGATCGGAGGTGTGATTCACGACCAACTCGATCATTACTTGCAAGTCACGGTCGTGGGCTGCAGCAAGAAAGGTGCGAAAATCATCGATCGAGCCGTACATCGAATGGACATTTAGATAGTCGGAGATGTCGTAGCCGTCGTCCTTGAGTGGAGATGGGAAGAAAGGCAACAGCCACAGGCAAGTGACACCCAGACCCTGGAGATAATCCATTTTTTGAATCAGGCCGGGAAAATCACCGATACCATCGCCGTTGCTGTCTTTGAAAGCGCGGACGTGCAGCTCATAGATGATTGCGTCTTTGTACCAGAGCGGATCCGCTGCACTACCCGGTTTTTTTGCCATCTCGCATTTCCTCGAGTCTCACGTCACATTATGAGATTCCGGCTGGAAAACAACAATTCCCAGAGGAGGAAGTGTCATATTCAAGGAGAAAGGTCGGCCATGAATCGGAAGGGAAGCTGCCCGCAAGCCGCCGAAATTTCCCTGGCCGGAACCGCCATACAAAGCAGCATCGCTGTTTAAGATTTCCTTCCAGTAGCAGTCCAAGGGAACGCCTACGCGATAATTCTGCCGGACGACCGGAGTGAAATTGCAAACGAAAAGTAGCTGCTCATTCGGATTTTGCCCGCGGCGAAGGAAGCTAATGACGCTCCTTTGAACATCCTTGCAGTCCACCCACTCGAAACCCGCGGGATTGAAATCCAGTTCGTGCAACAAAGGCTGGTCGCGATACAGAGTGTTGAGATCGCGAACCCACAGCTTTAATCCGCCATGAAACGGTTGGTTGAGCAGATGCCATTCGAGGCTTGCGTCGTGATTCCACTCCGACCACTGGCCGAATTCGTTACCCATAAATAGGAGCTTCTTTCCGGGATGGCCAAACATATAACCGTAGAGAAGCCGCAAATTCGCAAACTTCTGCCAATCGTCGCCCGGCATTTTGCGCAACATAGAACCCTTGCCGTAAACGACTTCATCGTGCGAGAAGGGCAGGACAAAATTTTCAGCGAAAGCGTAGACCAGGCTGAAGGTGATCTCGTTGTGATGGAAGTTGCGAAACACGGGATCCAGCGACATATAATTCAACGTGTCGTGCATCCAGCCCATGTTCCACTTGAGGCCGAAGCCAAGCCCACCGACGTAGGTGGGCCGGGATACCTGCGGCCAGGAAGTCGATTCTTCCGCAATCATCGTTACATCCGGGAAGGCGGCATAGACGTGCTCGTTGAGCGCCCGCAGAAAATGAATGGCATCGATGTTTTCCTTCCCGCCATAGCGGTTCGGGATCCACTGGCCTTCGCGACGCCCGTAGTCGAGATACAGCATTGCAGCCACGGCATCGACGCGAAGACCGTCGACGTGATACTTGTCCAGCCAGAATAGCGCGTTGGCGGTCAGAAAGTTCTGGACTTCGCTGCGGCCGTAGTTGAACACGAAGGTGTTCCAGTCCGGCTGCTCTCCTTGCCGAGGATCGGCGTGCTCATAAAGATGAGATCCGTCGAAGTAACCGAGCCCGGCCTCATCCCTCGGAAAATGCGCTGGAACCCAATCCAGAATTACGCCGATTCCCTGCTGATGAAGATGATCTACGAGGTGCATGAAATCGGCCGGCGTTCCGAACCTACTGGTGGGAGCGAAGTACCCGGTCGTCTGGTATCCCCACGAACCGTCGAAGGGATGCTCCATAATCGGAAGGAACTCGATATGGGTGAAACCGGCGTCGTGGACGTAAGCAGCCAAGAGCGGCGCCAGCTCACGATAGCTCAGCCAGCGGTTGCCTTCCTCCAGCACGCGCCTCCAGGAACCCAGATGCACTTCGTAAATGGAAATCGGAGAACCGAGGGCATTCTTTTTTGTCCGGCTCGCCATCCATGAATCGTCATGCCAGGAATAATCCTCGAGATTCCACACACGAGAAGCTGTCTGCGGCCGAATTTCTGCAGCGAACCCGTATGGATCCGCTTTGTCGACCTTATAATCGCGATAGCGCGATTCGATGTGGTATTTGTAGACGGCCCCTTGACCAATGCCAGGTACGAAGCCCTCCCAAACACCCGCCGAGCTCGGGCGCATGCTGTTTGCCTGAGGATTCCAATCGTTGAAGTCTCCGATCACAGAAACCAGCTTCGCATTCGGCGCCCAGACGGCAAAGTGCACGCCGTGACGCCCATCCCTCTCCGTGAGGTGAGCGCCGAGCTTCTCGTAGGCGCGGTAATGAGTGCCTTCCCCGAGCAGGTACAGGTCGAATTCGCTGAGGGCCGATTGAACCATGCGAGCTCCTTAATGCTTGTTGCAAGGACCCGGCTCCATAGCCGCGTTTGCCGGGGCTAGAGGCCGTATCCGAAATCCCGCTCCCCCGGAACTTAACGGCGCACACGCAGAATATGCGACGGAAGGCTTTCGGGCGTAAGCGCGACGTAGTTTCGGGAGCCATGCCACAAATACTCACCTCGACCGAGCAGGTCATGAACCCGGAAAGTCTGTTCGGTGTCCATCCCAAGCGAACTTAGATCGAGGTTAACCCATCCCGTTTGCGCGCGGACGCAATCAAGATTGACGATGACGATGATTACGCCTGAAAGATCGTCGGTCGTTTTGCTGTAACAGATCAGCTCCGGATTGTCCGTCTCATGAAAGCGGAGGCTGCGATTAGCTTGCAGTTCCGGATTCTCTTTCCGAATCTGGTTGATCCGGGCAATGAAATCTCTCAAGCTTCCCGCGGAATGCAGATCGCGATGCTTGAGTTCATATTTCTCGGAATTCAAGTACTCCTCGCTACCGGGCTGAACCGGCGTGTTTTCGCATAGCTCGAATGCCGGACCATAAATTCCATAACTTGCCCCCAGCGTTGCCGCCAGTATGAGGCGGACCATGAACGCTGGGCGTTTACCTACCTGAAGAAATTCCGGAAGGATGTCCGGTGTGTTTGGCCACAGGCTGGGGCGGAAGTACTCCCGCAATTCGGTCTCGACAAGTTCTCTGAAGTACTCGGTGATCTCCTGTTTCGTGTTGCGCCAGGTGAAGTAAGTATAGGACTGCGAAAATCCCAGCTTCGATAGCCGATACATCACAGCAGGCTTGGTAAATGCCTCCGCAAGGAAGAGCACTTCGGGATGACGTGCCTTGATCTCACCGATCGCCCATTCCCAGAACGAGAAAGGCTTGGTATGGGGATTGTCGACGCGAAATATCCGCACACCTTGATCGATCCAGTAATCGAAAACGCTCTTCAATTCCTCCCACAATGCGCGCCACTCCGCGCTCTCAAAATCCAGCGGATAGATATCCTGATACTTTTTCGGCGGGTTCTCCGCATATTGTATGGTGCCGTCCGGACGTTTGCGGAACCATTCCCGATGCTCGCGCACGTAAGGATGATCCGGCGCACACTGAAAGGCAATGTCGATTGCGACCTCAAGTCCTAGCTTTTCTGCCGCAGACACGAAACGTTTGAAATCCGCGAGCGTCCCAAGATTCGGGTGAATGGTCTTATGGCCGCCCTCGGCGGATCCGATGGCCCAAGGACTGCCAATATCCGTCGGCTGCGGGTTTGGCGAATTGTTCTTCCCTTTGCGAAAATCACGGCCGATTGGATGAATTGGCGGAAGATAAACTACATCGAAGCCCATGGATGCGATGTAGGGAAGCCATAGCTCGCCATCGCGAAATGTTCCGTGACGCCCAGCCTCGGGAGCGCAGGATCGCGGGAATACCTCGTACCAGGTCGAGAAACGCGCCTTTTCGCGGTCGACTATCGCCACCAACTGTTTCTCGAAACGGCTGGGGAAGTGCCGCACTGGGCAGCGTCGAATAAGTTCGAGCATTCCTTCTGCGAGAGCGATGGCTGCGCCTTCCGGCTTATCCTTGGATTCCCGCAACCTCTCTGCCCACTGGCGGAGGAGGCGCGCGTCCTCGCCCGTTGCTTGTGCAGCCGCTTCTTCAATCAACTGGGTTCCCAGGAGCAGCTCAATATGGACGTCCTGTCCGGCGGCGACTCGTTTCACGAGTTCAACGCGCCAGGTTTCGAAACGGTCGATCCAGCCCTCCACAGTGTAGTGATACCGACCAAGCTCCTCGACAGAAAACTCCCCTCTCCAGCGATCGTTGCCAATCGGCTTCATCGGAGATGTCTTGGGTTTCTTCTCATCCTGCCAGTACAGGATCTGACAGGCGATTTGGTCATGGCCGTCGGCAAACACATCAGCCTCGACAACGACCCTTTCGCCAATTACGCGCTTGATTGGAAATCGCCCGCAATCGATTTCCGGCGAAACCCGCTCGATTACGACTCTATTTCGTCCCTCCACTTGTTGTTCCGCCATTCGTCCTAAGCTCCTACTTGCAAGGCTGGATTGGGACCGCCCCATGGATCAAGCTTGTCCGGCATACAGCGCAACCGATCGACTCTCTCGCTAAGCTGGTTGATGCAACTACTGAGTTCAAGGTGTCAGGTCCGGGCGCGAGTTGTTCGCGAGGAAGGACCCACTCCGCTCAGGACGGCAACCGGGAAATTCTTGAAGACATCCGCCAGGGACAAGGTCGGCGCTCGACGCAGGCGGCTCGTCTTGACAGTCTCACCAGTTAGCACGTTCAGCCAGGATTGCGGCGCATTCGCTGGAAGAGCGATGTGCGAACCGAGCCAAAACTTATGCAAGCGGGTTAAGGCGGGCGGCACCTTCGAGCGTGCCAGCCACCTGGGCACGATGGTCATGATCCAAGTATCGCCCCTACGGCGCGCATAGCTAATCAGATTAGCCTCCCTGCCGCCGGTCGTTTTCATCGGAAGGAATTGACCGTCGAGAAAGACTCGAGGGTACTTGCGCCGAAGATTCAGGATCCTCCAAATGAGATAAAGCTTGATGCGTCCGTCGTGCCAATTTTGAACGAGCTCGCGGGCGTGACGCAACGGATCCTGCTTGCTGCGCTTTTCGATTTCGTCAAGCAAGCTAGCGCGATGTCTGAAATCCACGGGTCCGCGGTTATCGGGATCCACAAGACGAAGGTCCCAGAGGTCGCATCCTTGGTAGAAATCAGGCACGCCCGGACTGGTCATCTTCACCAGGACTTGCGCCAAACCGTTTAGCATCCCGTAGACGGCGACCTTTCGCTGAAATTTCAGGAAATCATTCAGAAACAGATTGCCGCGAGCGGGCTCGATTAGGGCCTTGAGAAAACCGACTACCGCTCGCTCATGAGCGGCGTTGGGCCGGGTCCATCGCGTGTGCACCATCGCCTCGCGAGTTGCCTTGATGATGTAAGCTTCCAGGCGCGCACGAAAATGCGGCATCGCTTCTTGTTCCAAGGGCCACGCGCCAAGCAGAGTTTGGTACAAGAAGTTCTCTTCGTTGCGGTCAGGAACTTCCTGAGACTCAACGACTCGTTTCCCTTTCTTGTTCCACCGCGCCCAACGATTGAGGTGATCCTGCCACTGGCGAGGAATTTCCGAGAGGACGTTGATTCGGGCACGCACGTCTTCGCCACGCTTGGTGTCGTGCGTGGAAGTGCAATTCAAGCTATAGCGCCAGCGGAGTTCGCGTTCAGTCGCAATTTGGTTGAAGTCGGAGGCGACGACGGCAGAAGGGCTCGGGTTTCCGCCTACTTCGTTGAGCGAAAGAAGGGGGCAGTAAACATAGAGAACGGTGTCTTCCAAGCCCTTGGCGACAATCGGACCCGTGAACTGTTGCCAGCGCATGACGAATGCCAAGCGCGCTTCCCGCTGCTCCGCAAACAAGTGCCCCGCATCCTTGAGAAGGAGCACATCGCGCACAAAATCCAAGCAAGATGCTTCGAGGCGCAGGTTTCGACTTCGCGCGGCGTCGACGGCGCTGCCAATATGAAGCTTTGCTTCGGCGGGCACTTCCATGCTGCGAATATAGGTTCGATAAACGGGGAGACATGCCGTGGTTTCGATGAGAGCTTGCGCAAGCTCCATTCGCGAGAGGTCGCGCGCATAGCGATCTCCTTGAGCCAAGACGCTGAGCTGGCGGCCCAGGTATCTCATCTCGGCGGAGAGCAAAGTGGACATGACAAGTTTTTTCTTCTGATACAACAACTCTTCGTAGCTAAGCTCGTGTCCCAGAAATCGGCCATAAGCCTCTTCGATCGCCCTACCTCCGCGTGGATGAACAAACAGCCGGTTGACGGCATTCAGATATTCATAGCCTGTCGTTCCTGCGACGGGCCATTCCCGGGGAAGCTTTTCGGCTCCAGAGAGTATTTTTTCCACAATCACGTAGAAGCTGTTTCCCTGCTGCTCCTGGGAGCCGGGGGCGCGTTCTTGCAGACGCTGCAAATAGCCCAGCGGGTCGCGGAGACCGTCGATGTGATCGATGCGCAGCCCGGTGACGACCCTTCTCTCAATCAACTGCAGAATCACAGCATGGATAGCTTCAAACACAATAGGATCCTCGACGCGCACGCCCACCAAATCCGTGATATTGAAAAAGCGCCGATAGTTGATTCCTTCGTTAACGTTTTGCCAGTACGCCAATACATACACCTGTTCTGACAGCAAGCGGTCCAAGCTGCGAAAACTGCCGGGATGTTTTCGCCTGCCATTGAAAATTCTCAGATTGTCCTTTACAAATCGCTGAACCTCACGGTTTGTATCGTGCAACTGATGCAGCCGCTCTTTGATGCCGGCAACCTGAAGGCGCCGCTCGCCGGCGGCGTCGATAGTCAAAGATCCCGGCTCCGGCAGGGCGGCCAAGGCTGCGACGATTCCCAGATACTCCTGAAAGGAGGTCGAATCCGCACCGAGCTTCTTTTCGAGCACGTGTTCTCGGTGTTTCAGAATCCGCCGATAGGTCTTCGGAGCCAGGGGAAAAGACATGTCGTAATATTCGACCAAGAAAGTTCCGCGGCGAAAGACGAGTTGCAGTTCGCGGTTGTTAAGAGCCTGACCGTAGAAGCTGCCGAGAACAGGCAGTAGGATTTTGTTATCGAGGGTCAGAGACGGCGGATGCCAATCAATATCGAAATAGGCTGCGTAAGCAGATGCGGTACCGTTCTCAAGGACGTCCATCCACCATGGATTTTCCGTGCTTGCAGCCATGTGATTCGGAACTATGTCCAGTAGCAGGCCCATGCCCTTTTTTTGCAACATCGCTTGGAAAGCCTCAAAGCGCTCTTCGTTCCCCAGCTCGCTGTCAACCCGCAAGGGATCCGTAACGTCGTATCCGTGCTTGCTGCCGGACCGGCTCTGCAGGAGCGGAGACGAATAGATATCCGTGATTCCGAGCCTCGAGAGATAGTCCAGGGCGGCCGACGCGCGGCGAAAACTAAAGTCCCCGTTGAATTGAAGCCTGTAGCAGGCGAGGGGAATCCGAGGGTGGGTCATAGGGTTTCTAGGCGAGCTTCATCCCGAATTTCTCACTCGCGGCAGTGAGAGCGGTGAGGCATCCCGCGCAGCCCCTGATCCGTGCTGATCGACTGCACTAGCGGCGGGCCGAGTAAACCACATGCGAACCCCATTTGGGCTGGTAAATCATTATAGGTCAGGTCGGTACGAATTGTCCTGTTGTCGATCAGCAAATATCGAGCTCCGGCCGACCAGAGTTTCTCGTGCGCGGAATGATGCGCTGCTCTGTGTATACTGAAAACGTTACCGGTCATCGAGTCATATGAGGATGTAGAAACCGTGACTTTCCCGCGTAAGGAAAATCTTGGTGCCGTGCTTCTGGGTGAGAATGCGTGCAGTTTTCTCGTCTGGGCTCCGCAGGCGAACCGGGTCGAAGTCTGCTTTGGCGAACTGCCAGAGCGGGCGATTCCTATGCAGGCTGTCGGCGGCGGGTATTTTCATACTGTAGCTGAAGGCGTTTCCGCCGGGGCTCTCTACCGTTATCGCCTGAACAATGAAAAGGAACGACCCGATCCGGCGTCCCGTTATCAACCAATGGGGGTCCACGGGCCATCGCAAGTCGCAGATAACCGGTTTCTCTGGAACGACTCCCGATGGACTGGGCTGCCGCTTGAAAGGTACGTCCTATACGAGCTCCATGTGGGAACATTCACGCCGCAAGGAACCTTTGACGCCATCATTCCTCGGCTGGCTACGCTCAAGAATCTGGGCGTTACGGCAATCGAACTGATGCCGGTAGCTCAATTTCCCGGGGAGCGCAACTGGGGTTACGACGGAGTTTACCCCTACGCGGTTCAAGCATCGTACGGAGGCCCGCTGGGGCTAAAAGCGTTAGTCAATGCATGCCATGAACTCGAAATCGCGGTAGTGCTCGATGTGGTCTACAACCATCTTGGTCCAGAAGGTAATTACCTGGCTGATTTCGGTCCTTATTTCACGGACATCTACAAGACGCCGTGGGGACAGGCCATCAATTTCGATGATGCGCAGAGCGATGAGGTCCGCCGATATTTCATCGAGAATGCTCTGGAATGGGTCACGGACTTCCGCATCGATTCACTTCGCCTCGACGCCGTCCACGCTATTGTGGACACTTCCGCGCGAACGTTCCTCGAAGAGCTTCGCGCAGCCGTTCATACCAAGGCCAAGGCACTCGGCCGCGAGGTCTATCTGATCCCGGAGAGCAATCGAAACGATGCTCGGATCGTCAGCGTGCCTGAGGTAGGAGGATGGGGATTCGACGCGGTGTGGAATGACGATTTTCACCATTCTCTGCACGTTCTCTTAACAGGAGAGCAGGATGGTTATTACCAAGACTTTTGCGGAATTGAAGATCTAGCAGACAGCTATCGAAAAGGCTTTTTGTACGCGGGGCAGTACTCCAAGTTTCGCCAAAAGAGTTATGGAAGTTCGTCGAAGCAGACCCCAGCGAAACGCTTCGTCGTCTACGCACAGAACCACGATCAGGTCGGGAATCGCCGTGTTGGTGACCGGCTGTCACAATCGCTGTCCTTTGGGCAATTAAAGCTTGCCGCGGGGACTGTTCTGCTTTCTCCATACGTTCCTCTATTATTTATGGGTGAAGAGTACTGCGAACGGGCGCCCTTTAATTACTTTGTTAGTCACGGAGATCCATCGCTGGTTGAAGCAGTACGCCGAGGGCGGAAGGGCGAATTTGCAAGATTTGGCTGGACTGGAGATATTCCCGACCCTCAGAGTGAAGCAACATTCCTAGGTTCGAAGCTGAACTGGGATTTGCAAACCATAGGGCACCACCGCATCTTTTGGCATTTCTATCAGGAGCTGCTTCGCGTCCGACGCACGGTGCCGCCACTGGCAGAGCTCGACAAGAATGCCATGGAAGTCACATCCTTCGCCGACGAGAATGTGCTGCTCGTCAGAAGGTGGAAGGCCTCCAGCCAGGTTCTAATTGTGTGCCACTTTTGTCAGGTCCCAACTGAACCCCTGCTACCGATTCCCCGCGGTCGCTGGCAGAGGACGCTCGATTCGGCAGAGGAGCGATGGGGTGACAAAGGGGGCAAGGCGCCTGCGGATATCGAGTCAAGCGGCGAAGTACAGCTTCTTTTGAATCCGTGGGCCTTCCTAGTTTTCGTCAAATCAGCGGAAACATACGAATAAATGTCTGGCGTCGAGTCTTATCAAGTTCCAAAAAAACCGCCCATGGCCTCTTTGAACAGATTGATGCGCGCTTACCGCGGCGGCGCGTTCTTCACGTATTTGTCGAACCAGCGAAGCATCTCGTACACTTCCTGTTCGTTGGACTCCATTGCCGTGTACCAATGCGGCTCGTGCGGCAGGACCACCAGGCGAGCGGTACCGCCGTTGCCTCGAATTGCTTCGTAGAGCTTGGTGGATTGAATCGGCGTAGTGCCGGGGTTCGCGTCTTCCGCGCCGTGCATGATCAGCAGCGGCGTCTTCAGTTTGTCGGCGAAGAAAAATGGCGACACTTTCATATAAACATCCGGCGCTTCCCAAACTGATCGCCGCTCGTTCTGAAAACCGAAAGGCGTGAGCGTCTTGTTATAGGAACCGCTGGTTGCCACACCTGCGCGGAACAAATCCGAATGGGCCACCAGATTCACGGTCATTAAAGCGCCGTGGCTGTGTCCGGTGACGCCAATGCGATTGGGATCGGCAACGCCGAGCCGCACGGCTTCATCAACCGCGGCTTTCGCATCGGCGACAAGCTGATCCAAATAAGTGTCGTAGGCTTTCTTCGGATCACCAATGATCGGGAACGAAGCGCTGTCGATGATCGCGTAACCCGCAAGCAGCAACAGCCTGTATTGCCGAAGCCGCGTGAAAGTCTCCTGCGAACCGGAAACTTGGCCGGCTTTCGATGCGTCGGCGTAGTCCAGAGGGTATGCGTTAAGAATGGTAGGAACGCGCGTGCCCTCTTGATAGCCCGCCGGCGTATACAGCGTGAACGACAAATCCAGGCCATCGGCGCGCTTGTACTTGACCAAACGCTTCGCGATCGCGCGTACCTCCGGCGTTGGATCCGAGATGTGAGTTACCGCAACGCTGGTTGAAGCGAAAGCAGCTTCTCCGGCGGGCGCAGCGACGGATTTTCCAAGCGTTCGTGCAAACGCGTTCGGCGGATCCGTCGGCGATTGATGCCAGGTGAGAAACGCGCCTTCGCCGGAACCGGTGAAGGCGAGAAATTGCTCGTAGGAAGTCTTGTCGCTGCGAAACAGACGTTCGGATTTTTGCGTCTTGAGATGGAGCTGATCGAGGAAGGGGCGATCGCCGTCGGGCGAAGCGCCGGTTCCTGAGAGAAAAATCGAATCACCGTCCATGCGAATCAACGGGAAGCCGTCTGCGCGCTCGCGAGTCACCGGATTGCCGGGATTCGCATACCTGTCGTCAGTCGAAAGATCCCAAAGCAAGCGAGGCTTTTGTTCCGGGCGATCGACGTCGATGATGAAAGTCCGTCTCCAATGCCGGTTGTTGTCGAACTCGTACAAAAGGGCCACGCTCGGTTTTTCGCTCCAGGAGATGCCGTCATAGCGCTGCTCGGTTCGCGCGATTTCGACGGCGGGTGAGTCGAACGGCGCCTTCTGAAGCATCACTTTGTCGCGAGCCGGGACGGTAACATTCCAATCGCCGCCATCCTGCGCTTCCGCCCAGACGAGCGTCGCCGGATCAGTAGCACGCCAGGAAAAATCGCGCGGGCCTAGCGGGACGCCGTTGACCGGAACGCGATCCGCCAGCGGAAGCGACGCGATGGTGTGGCCAACAAGGTGTGAACGATCCGCTGCGTCCCACACTTCGACTTCACGCGGGAATCGATCGTAGGTCGTAACGTAGGAATAGGGCTTGTGAATCGATGTCACGAGAATGTGCTGCCCGTCCGGCGCCGGATCCACTGAGTCGTAATTTCCCGGCTTTCCTACGGGCGTGATCGCGGCGGTGCTCGCATCCACAAAAGCTAGTTGCGAGACCGCGAAATAATCGAAGACATCCTCGTCGTGCTTGTTTCCGAGCGTGTCGCGATTTTCGTACGTGCTGCTCTGCCCTTTTTCACCCGTGGTCTCCTGAATGCTCGGGCCAGCCGGCATGACCGGTTCGGGCGGCGGCGCGCCCATTCCCTCGGGCACCAGCTTGACCAAAAGAGTTTTCTGGTCAGGCATCCATTGCATCTCGTCGCCGAACATTGGATTCAAGCGTGCTCCAGGCACTCGATGTATTTCGCCGGTTTTTGCGTCGCCAATCCAAAGTTCAACTGCATCAGGAGCGAGATTCACGAACGCGAATCGCTTTCCGTCAGCGGACCAGACTGGCGCGCCGGGGCACGCTCCCTCTGGCAACGCGAGGGGAATTCGCGCGCCATCGGCGATGTGTACGAGCTCGAAGCCAGTGGCGCAGGGTGTAATGCCGTAACCGCCCGGCGTGTCGTGCTTGCTGTGATTCTTTGGCTCTACGCGCGCCCCGGCCAGACGCAAGAAAGGTGTCGCCACGCGGCCAATCGACGGGTAGTCCTGCCAGGAAATTAGGAGAATCGTGTCGCGCGTCGGGCTCACCTCGGGCGCCGGCGGCGAAGGCGCGCGCATCACATTCAAAATATTCGTCGGCGGCAGGTCGTATCCGGACGCAGGTGAGTTTGACTGCGCTGCAACCGGCACACACATCGCGCAGACAACGAGCGCTACGATCCAAAAACGGTTGACGGCGTTCTGGACTGGCATAAGTTCCCTCCGCTTCAATTCACTGGCACCAACCAATAGACTAGACGAAATTTCGTGGCTTTAAGTTCCCTGCTCGTCTGGGAGACACGCTGAAAAGCCGGCCAGCCGCCGCTCATCCTAGCTTGCGTATCTGAGGCAAGTCAACGAATGCGCCAACTTGAGGGTCAACTCTTGATCAACGCGCTTGCCGGGCACATGGAGAATATCGGGGCGAATGTGGGCCATTTGCGGATTGGGAGCGGAGAGGAAGAAAATAGATTTGGTCAAATCCTGGCAATTGCACCGGGAAATCCGGTTTCTGCCCAGCTTATACGAACAGAGAGGAATATTAAGACTGGCTGGCGGAGGGGGTGGGATTCGAACCCACGAGACCCTTTCGGGCCTAACGGTTTTCAAGACCGCCGGAGTCAACCGCTTTCCTACCCCTCCTGCAACCTCAGTTTACTGACAACTGCTCTCGGTTCCAACCGTCAAGAATTAGATTTTGCGAGCAACTGAGTTAGTTGTAGAACTCGCCCACCAACGTCAGGTCCGCCCCTCGTAATGAATTTCAGCATGTTCGCACCCCGGGAACCTCTTCCCTGACGATCCATAAGTCCTCCCGGCCGCTTCTTATATTAGTCGCCGATGCATCCAGTTGCTGACATATTCCTGTGAACATCTTGCATTCTCAAACGGGATTTTAGCAAAAATCCGCACGGGGCTGAAACCGTCGCTGTACAGTTTTCGGACCGTTTCGTGTAAATTGGCTTCAGCTCAGTCCGTTGATAGTAGGCGCTGCGTTTCTGTGCAAAAGTCACTCCACTGAAAATCGATGCTTGCCGGGACTACTTCTACGACACGCGGTGTTAATTCGGCCGCGAGCCATCCTAGCGGGACTCAAGCCGTCTTTCACCTTTTGCCCTTAAAGCATTTGGTTGCTGCGATACTGCTCGGTTTCGCCCTAAGGTTTTTTTTCATCATTCATTTTCCGTTCTATGCAGGCGATACAAAATTCTACGACGAGCTCGCTCGCAACTGGCTGGACCATGGTGTCTACGGCCTCTTTGTTCACGGACAACTGACGCCAGTCGATATGCGCATGCCCGGATATCCCGCCTTTCTCGCAGGGGTTTATGCTGTCTTTGGACGATCGGGCAGAGCAGTTATGCTGGTGCAGGCTCTCGTCGATTTGATCACTTGCGTTCTAACAGCCTTGATAGCAGCGCGCATTGCGCCCCCTCGCAGTAAGATCCGTGTCGCGACTATCGCCCTGTGGATGGCTGCCCTTTGCCCATTTACAGCAAACTATAGCGCCGCAGTTCTCACGGAGTCTCTCGCGACCTTCCTCACAACACTGGCGGTCTTCACTTTCGTGACGGCCTTCGATCGGACATCCGCGGATCCGCCAAACCCTCTGGGAGCAACAACAGTGTTTACCGAAGTTCGGTGGTGGCTTCTTACCGGGGCGCTCGTGGGCGTAGGCACGTTAGTGCGCCCGGAGACGCCACTCTTATTGCTCGCCGCCGGAGTCGTGCTCGCGGTTCACTGCCGACACCGCAAAAACTGGCCGAGACTATTTTTGGCCGTAGCCTGGATGTCGGCCGGCTTGCTCCTCGCCTTAGCGCCTTGGGCGGCACGCAACGCGAGAACCATGGGCCGCATAGAATTTCTCGCCCCACGCTACGCGGAGACCTATGGCGATTTCATACCGCGCGGCTTTTATGCATGGACCGGTACGTGGATGGTTCGATTTAAAGAAGCTTATCTTGTGACTTGGAAGCTGGGAAAAGAGCCTATTCGAATTGATGATCTCCCGGCAACCGCGTTCGATTCAAACGCCGAACGTGCTCGCGCGGAGGATTTGCTAGTCCGCTACAACAGCAATCTCCAGATGACTCCCGCTCTTGATCGAGGATTTGACGCGCTGGCGCGGGAGCGGACTGAACGCCAGCCAATCCGTACGTATATCGAGATTCCCTTGGCCCGTATGTGGGCGATGTGGTTTACGCCGCGCATCGCATTGCTTCCATACTCGGGAGGGTTGTGGCCGCCCGCGGAAATGTGGCGAAATAATCGAACTGACTTCAGCGTGACGCTTGGATTCGGAGTCTTGAACTTTGCTTACGCCGTTATGGCGCTACTAGGTGCATTGCGTTTTCGCAGAGAGCCAAGGGTCGCGTTCCTGGTAACGTTTATCTTGATCCGCACGATGTTTCTGACCCAGTTGCAAACCGTCGAGCCGCGCTACGTGATCGTCTGTTACCCATTGGTATTGATTCTAGCCGCGCTTGCCTGGGTGCCTCAGCGGGCCTGAATCCCGGCATATGAGTTACACGAGGGGCGCAGCGATGATGCTGCGTCCGCTTAACTTTCCAGACGGTTGTGATACGATTTATGCGGGAAACGGCGCCTGCGCCGACGAAATTCCGGACTGGTCAAATGGAGGGCGGATGATGCGAAATGCTTTCTTTGTCGGGACGATATTTTTGATCGCGCTAACCGGATTTGGTGTTGGCTTCGTGCACGCGCAAAACGCTTCGGCTCCGTCCGGCCAGACCGCTAGTACGGACAAGAAGGAAAGTGCGATCCCCGCGTACCATCCCAGCCGGCCCGCGGAGCCATTGCCCGAAACACTCGACCCGGCGCAATTCACCGATGTACAGACTCAGAATGTTTACGCGCTGGCCGCCAAGATTAAAGCCGTCCTGTATCAACAGCCCTGCTACTGCCATTGTGACAAGGATGCGGGGCACACCAGCCTCTTGAGCTGTTACACCGACCGTCATGCGTCTGTATGCGCTTTGTGCCAAAAAGAGGCGGTCCTCGCATATACGGAATCTCAAAAAGGAAGAACGGCTGCGCAGATTCGGAAAGAAATCATGGATGGGAAGTGGAAAGACGTAGACCTGTCAAAATACGAAGTTCCCGCGACATCGAAGCAATAGCACACAATATTTATTCTCTTTGGGTCTTTAGCGCCGGAAGACGAAAACCCCAGCGCTTTCGCCACGTTTAAACCTCTGGGACAGCGAATTAGTGGACCGGATGAGAAGGCGGGCCGGTTGGCCAGTCCTTGGGAGCGAAGTCGACACCCCAAAAATGCGGGCTCGGAGAAAGAAATTCCACTCCGACTCGCGTGCCTTTTTCAGAAGTGTCGCCCAGATAGACCACTCGACACTCCTGTTCTTCCTCAGTTACGGGATTAATCAGCACGAGATCTGCGCCAAGTGCGAGTTCCGCTTGAACGTAGAGCAGGCCTCCGTGAGCATTGATCACGATCGTCTGGCTATTTTCTCTGAATTTGCGGCCGTGGATGCTCTTGCCCGACGCTCGCACCGGTATGCGAGTGAAAACGCGCGAACTGCGGCGCTGCGAGCTGCCGTTTTGCTGGTTGACGTGTGCTTCGCTCATGTCTGTCTGGTATCGTGCATGGCCAACGACCAGGAGTCAACAATCACGCCGTCGAAAGTGCCTAAAAACACAGGTTGAGCTAAAAACCTTGCTAAAATTGCTCAACCTTCCATAGAATTACGCGTTCTTACCATAGAATGTGGCTGGTCGTGGTGCCCGCGTAATTTGTGGAGTCAGGAGCCCAGCATGGATTTGATTGACTACATCGAGTCACGGCGCGAGGAAAATCTCACCGAGTTAAAAGAGTTCCTCCGGATACCCAGCGTCAGTACCAAAAGCGAACATAAACCTGACATCGATCGCGCCGCTCATTGGGTCGCTGAAAAATTACGGACCGCTGGCCTGGAAAAAGTTGAAATCGTGCCGACCAAAGTGCATCCCCTCGTGTACGGCGAATCTCTGCATGCCCCCGGCAAACCCACTGTTCTTTTTTACGGACACTACGATGTCCAGCCCGCAGAACCTTTAGACTTATGGACCACTCCTGCCTTCGAACCTACTGTCCGAGACGGAAAACTATTTGGCCGTGGCACAGCTGATGACAAAGGCCAGGTTCACATCCACTTGAAGGCCTTGGAAGCCCTGAAAAACACCGCTGGCAAACTTCCGCTAAACGTGAAGGTGATGATCGAAGGTGAAGAGGAAATCGGCAGTGTGAGTCTGTGGGACTTTGTACAGAAGAACCGCGAACGCCTGAAGGCGGATGCCTTGGTCGTATCGGATACTTCGATGCTCGCCAGGGGCGTTCCCTCGATTACCTACGGCTTGCGAGGACTGAATTATTATCAGATCGAACTCACAGGTCCGATGCAGGATTTGCATTCCGGAGTTTTTGGCGGCGCAGTGCCGAATCCGATCACGATCCTTGCAGAAATGATTGCGAAGCTGCACGACAAAAATTTCCGTGTGACCGTGCCCGGATTCTATGACGACGTGGCAACACTCTCCCGTCTGGAGCGCAAGGCGCTGAATTCCCTGCCGTGGAAAGAGAAGGACTTTCGCAAGACTGTCGGTGCCCCAGGATTATGCGGCGAGAAAGGCTATACCATCGTCGAACAACTCTGGATTCGGCCGACGCTCGAGCTGAACGGAATTTGGGGCGGCTACATGGGTGAAGGCGCCAAGACCGTTATACCGTCAAAAGTATGGGCGAAGCTTTCTACAAGGCTAGTGCCGAATCAGAATCCGGCGAAAATCGCAAAACTAGTTGAACGTTACATTCGACAATTGCTGCCGAAAACGGTTACTTGCAAGTTTGAAGTTCTAAGCACGGGGAAACCCTGGGTAGCGCCGTATTCCCATCCGATCTTCCAGAAAGCGATTCATGCGCTGGAACACGGCTTCGGCAAGAAGGCCGTATTCATTCGTGAAGGCGGTTCTATTCCTTTCGTTACACAGATGCACGATACCTTTAAAGTTCCCTGCGTCCTTCTGGGCTTTGGATTGCCGGACGAAAATGCGCATGCGCCTGACGAACACATCGCGTTGGAAAATTATTTCGGCGGGATTAAGGCTGTCGCGCTTTTTTACGACCAACTCGCTTCACAATAAAATTTCATTTGGAATAAGCACCTTCAGGAAAGGGCCGTTTTTCGGGCTTTTTTCAAGGATTTCCTTGCGTTCCGCGATTAGTGCAGCTATAGTCCGCAAGGCATCCGGGACCCCGGGGCCAAAAAGAAATTACAAACGAAGAGGAGAAAGTAACTCGATGGCAAATCCGCTGAGCAAGTCTAAAATTATTGCGCACATGGCCGAAAAGGTCAGCACTCCTGAAAAGCCGGTGTCCAAGAAGCAAGTCGCATCTTTCTTTGATGAATTCTTCAAGCTGGCCATAAAGGAGACCAAGGGCGCGGGGAAATTCGTGATCCCGGGTCTGGGTCGCTCCGTAAAAGCACACCGTAAGGCGCGTATGGGCCGCAACCCGGCTACGGGCGAGGCCATTAAGATTAAGGCCAAGACCGTCGTGCGTTTGCGCGCTTCAAAAGCGTTTAAAGACGCCGTGCTCAAGTAGCAAATTCGGCGCAGAGATTCGCGGCAAAACCCCCAGGCATCGCCGTCCGGCAACACGCGACGGAGGTTTGGGGGTTTTGTCTTTTCATCGAAGTGCCAATTCTCTACGAGTTGGAACAAACGCAACCTTTTGCAGTCGTGTCAATCTACGTATAGGTTGACGGTGGTCTGAGTTTGCGCCACCACAGTGGATAGTCCGAATGCTTGAACACTCAGGGCTTTTAACCGATCTCTATGAACTCACCATGGCGGCGGGTTACATGCAAACTGGCTTCGATGCCCGCGCCACTTTCGAACTCTTTGTCCGGCACCTCCCTCCCAAAAGAAACTACCTGGTGGCAGCCGGTCTCGAGCAAGCGCTGAAGTTTCTAGAACACGTTCATTTCACGAGCGATGAAATTTCTTACCTGCGCCGGCACCCTGTATTTTGCAATATCCGTGACGAATTCTTCGACTATCTTGCGACCTTCCGTTTCACCGGTGATGTCTGGGCCATGCCCGAGGGTTCACTGGTATTCCCCGGGGAGCCGATGTTGCGCGTCGTTGCGCCAATCATCGAAGGCCAGATTATGGAAACTTATCTGCTCGCGACGCTGAGCTATCAGACCATGATCGCAAGCAAGGCCGCGCGTGTAGTGACCGCAGCGCAGGGCCGCCAGATCGTCGAATTTGGCGCCAGACGCGCTCACGGCAGCGAAGCCAGTCTTCTTGCAGCTCGAGCAGCTGCCATCGGCGGTTGCGAAGGAACGTCAAACGTTCTCGCCGGACAACAGTTCGGCATGAATACCTACGGAACCCAAGCGCATTCATGGGTGATGGCGCACGAAAACGAAACAGAAGCATTTAGTCACTTTCTCGATGCCTTCCCAGCACATGCCGTGCTTCTCCTTGACACCTACGATGTGCGCGACGCCTTGAAAACGATCATTAAGATGGGCCGTAAGCCCTCCGGTGTGCGCCTGGATAGCGGCGACTTGACGAAAGATAGTTGCTGGGTGCGCCGGGAACTGGATCGCATCGGATGGACTGACGTTAAGATATTTGCCTCTGGTGATCTCGATGAGTACAGAATCACAAAGCTGCTGGCCCAGGGCGCAGCGATTGACGCCTTCGGCGTTGGCACGTCACTGGCTACACCGGGCGATGCTCCCCACCTGAACTTGATCTACAAACTCGTGGAACTTGAGCGCGCCGGAAAAGTACGCGAAGCGGCAAAATTGAGCGCTGCAAAAGTGACCTACCCCGGCCCCAAGCAGGTTTTCCGGTATTCAAATAGCAAAGGCCCATACTTAAGCGATAAAATTGCCTTGGAAGGCGAACCTGGAAATGGCGGTGAGCCCATGCTGGTAGAAGTAATGCGCGGCGGCCAACGGATCGCTCCATCAGAATCGATAAGCGTTCTACGAGGCCGCTGTATCACCAGCCTGACTCGGCTGCCCCAACGATTTCTGCAAATTAATCGAACAGCCGTTTACCCCGTGAAGTACAGCCAGCGGCTAAAGACGATGCTGGAAGAGGTCCGACGGCGTGTTCGCCGCGCTGCCCGAAAATAAATCTCGGTGCCGGCACTAATAATTAAGCCCATGAATAAGAACAATGTCGTCTTTTGGGAAGTTGACGTGCAAGAAGATTTCATGCTGCCCGGAGGAAAGCTTTACGTTTCCGGAGCGGAGAAAATCATTCCAAACATTAATCGGCTAGTCGATGTAGCACGGGAAGGGCGCGTCTTGCTCATCTCCAGCGCCTGCCGCCATCTACCCGATGATCCGGAATTCAAAACCTTCCCGCCACATTGTGTTCGCGGCACTTCTGGAGAACGCATCATTCCCCAAGGACTGGCGCAGAAAGTCCATTCTCTTCCGAACGACGGGACTGCCGAACTTCCGGACTCGATTTTCGATGATCAGCAGCTCGTTATCGAGAAGCAAACTCTGGATGTTTTCAGTAACCCTCATACTGAAGCAATTGTAGATCGACTTGGCAAAGGTACTGAATACTTAGTCTTTGGCGTGGTTGTCGAACACTGCGTGTACCTGGCCGCAAAGGGCCTGCTGGACCGCGGCCACAAAGTATCGATCGTTAAAGACGCAGTCGAAACCTTAAGCGGTGCCGCCGGCCAGCGTTCGCTCGATGAACTTGAATCGCTTGGCACTTCGTTCATCTCTACCCATGAAGCAGTTACGATGGCCGGCAAGTCTGGGCGTTAAACAGATGTTGCCGTCACAAAGAAAATAAAATGTCACTCGAACAACAGCGGTTAGCCTGGAAGCTGCTTCAGCAAGCTTACCAGGCACAAATGCACGGCGATTACGACCAAGCGGTCGAGCTTTACACAAAATCGTTGGATATTTTCCCCACGGCGGAAGCTCACACCTTCTTAGGCTGGACCTATCATTTTCAGGGAAGAGTGGACGAAGCCATCGCGGAGTGCAAGCTCGCCATCAAAGTAGATCCTGAATTCGGTAACCCGTACAACGACATCGGCTCTTATTTAATTGCGCTTGGGCGTTTTGACGAAGCGATCCCTTGGCTCGAGCACGCAATCGCCGCGCCTCGCTACGATCCGCGTCACTTCCCATATTTCAACCTCGGACGCGTGTACCTCGCCAAAGGCATGCTCACACGGGCGCGCGAATGTTTTCAGGAAGCGCTGCGCGTCGAGCCCCAGTACACTCTAGCGCAGCAGGCCGTCGAAAATCTCCGCCGCATGGTCAATTAGCCAGATTAACGGAAGAATTGCTAGGTTTCAGAATCTTGTCATACAGCCAAGTGAGACCAGCAGTAATTACCCCTATCGCGCTAATCACCCACCACATCTGCTGTGGCCTGTGCACCACATCGCCGTAGTAGTGCACCAGGTATCCGCCTAACGGCCCGCCGATCAAATATCCGATGGCTATCGGAAGAAACGCATAGCCCATGTAAAGGCCCTGCTGTCCGGAAGGTGCCAGCCGCGAAATATATTCGTAGTATCGCGATGCTTGGGTGATCTCGCCGATCGCAACTCCCACCAATGTCGCAACTAACATTGGAATCGTCGGATGAATAGCCAAGAGCATCCAGGAAAGCCCGGTGATAAAGAAGCCGAGCGCCATTGCCCTAACCGCTGGCATTTTCCGCGTAAGGTATGACACCAAAATCTGGAAACAAATCACAATGATGGGGTCCACTGACAAAATCAAATCAACATTTGCTTTTGGATCGACATAACCACGAATGAAAAGCGGAACAGAAATGTATTGCTGCCAAAATACAATGTAAAAACCGGACGAAATCGCCAGAAAAAGTACGAATCGCAGGTTGCCCAATACAACGAACATATTGCTGAGAGCAGTGAAGACGCTTGCTACTTTCTGCTCCCCAGAGCGTTCGGGCTCACGGTAGAAGAAAAGGGTCGTCCAAAACATCAGGAAAACGCTGAGCGCGGCCACACGAAACACGCTCGTGATTCCCCAGCCTAGCTGCTTTCGTACGAGCCATGCCACGATGGGACCAAGCGCGCCGCCGATATTGACCAGCGTGTAGTAAATCGAATACCCGAGCGACCGGACGTTTTCGCTCGACGCTCGCGCCGTTGTCCCCGCCACGCACGGTTTCACTACGCCAGGTCCCAATGCCGGAATCATCAGGATCGCTAACACCAGCCACTTGTCCCCCATCGCGTGCCGCAGCGATTCCATCCAGGGCGCAGCAAGCGAACCGAGAAGAAAGTAGCCAACGGTCATCACCAAATAGGCGAACATCAGTGCGCGGCGGAATCCGAAGCGGTCTGCGAGCGTGCCACCCAGGATTGGCAGAAACCACACCACCATGCCGAATATCCCTACCACCCAGCCGGTTAGTGCGCTTGAGAAATGCAGTTGCTCGCTGAGGTAAATGGCCAGGACGGCGCTCGTCGCATAGTAGGCGACCCGTTCGAATATCTCCGTGAAGTTTGCGACCCAGAAGGCCGGCTCGAAACCAGAGCGGATTTCTTGCAGACGCTGTGTGAAACTCAACTGTCCTCCGGCGCCGCCTTGGCCAAGCCCGGCGCGCCATTTTTGATACGGTGCTCGGCCGCGATTGTAACGGAACACTTGCTCAAGCGCTCTTCATTTTTGCGTTATGTGGGCGTGTGTTAAGATTGCTCGTTTGGTCTGGAGCACGGTTACAAGTAAACGATGCCCACTGCAACGATGAAGGCTTTGCGCAAGATGCGTCCCGAACGTGGTGCACAACTTGAGTCCGTACCCGTTCCCACGCCCGGCCCAACAGAAGTGCGTGTCCGCGTTCGTGCTGCTTCAATCTGCGGAACCGACCTGCATATTTATGGTTGGGACCGCTGGTCCGCTTCACGCATTCACCCTCCAATGACTTTTGGGCATGAATTCTGCGGCACGGTGGATCAGGTCGGCTCAGAGGTCACCTCGGTCAAGCCCGGCGATTTTGTTAGCGCCGAAATGCACGTGAATTGCGGGCATTGCCGCCCGTGTCGTATGGGGCAGCCTCATCTCTGCCAAAAAGTGAAAATTATCGGCATCGATGCGGACGGCTGCTTCGCCGAATTCGTGATTATCCCCATACGCAACATCTGGAAGATCGATCCAGCGATTCCAGAACACTATGCCGCAATTCTTGATCCGCTGGGCAATGCGGTACATACGGTCCTCGCGGGAGAAATCGCAGCTCGAAACGTGGTCGTCACCGGCGCCGGGCCCATCGGGCTAATGGCCATCTCCGTGGCTCGCGCTTGCGGCAGCGCCATGATTTTCGCAACGGAGGTGAATCCGCACCGGCGAGAACTAGCCAAGAAAATGGGCGCGGATGAAGCTCTCGATCCGAATCAGGGCGACGTGGTTGCGCGTGTCCTGGAAGCCACGGACGGCGCCGGAGTCGACGTCCTCCTCGAGATGAGTGGCCATCCCACGGCAATTCATGAAGGCTTCCAAATGCTGAGGCCCGGCGGGCGAGCTTCGCTTTTGGGAATTCCGAAAGACCCTGTTACCTTCGACCTCGTTAACGATGTAATTTTCAAAGGCGCCACTGTTCAGGGAATTTATGGCCGAAAGATGTTCGAGACCTGGGTGCAGATGACGGAACTGCTCAAGCACGGCAGGCTGAATCTGGAGCCCTTGTTCAAGGAGCGTTTGCCTCTAGAGAAATTCGCCGACGCTTTTTCCCTCCTGGAATCGGGAGAAGCCGGCAAAATTCTTTTTTATCCCAACGGTTTGCAAAAATAACTAGTCCCAAAGGATTATCGGAGAAATCATGAGCGCATCCACGCGTCCGCAGCTCACATTCTTGCACGACGCCCTCGAAGACCTGAAGGCCAAGCATCTTTATTTTCGCCTGAAGATTCTGGAAGGCGAACAAAAGCCTGTGGCAAATTTCGACGGCAAGGAAGTTATCAATCTCAGCTCAAATAACTATCTCGGATTGACCACCCACCCCAAGTTGCGTCGTGCTGCAATCGACGCCACTCGAAAATTCGGTGTCGGTTCGGGCGCTGTCCGAACGATCGCCGGAACCATGAAGATGCATATGGACCTGGAAGAGCAGATCGCGCGTTTCAAACAAGTCGAGGCCTGCGTGGTTTTTCAGTCGGGATTCGCAGCAAACGCCGGGACGGTTTCCGCCATTCTGGGAAAAGAAGACCTAATCATTTCCGACGAGCTGAATCACGCTTCGATCATCGACGGCGCGCGCCTTTCGAAGGCGACTATAAAAGTCTTCAAACACAAAGACATCGCCGATTGCGAGCGCATCCTCAAAGAAACCGAAAATTGGAATGCTAAGAAACTGCTGATTACGGATGGAGTTTTCTCCATGGACGGCGATATCGCCAAATTACCGGCGCTCTGCGATCTAGCCGAAAAATTTAACTGCATCATGATGGTAGATGACGCGCACTCCTCAGGCGTGTTGGGAAGTCGCGGGCGCGGCACCATCGATCATCTCGGCTGCCACGGCCGCGTCGATATCCAAGTGGGCACTCTCAGCAAGGCCATCGGTTCAATTGGAGGATACGTCTGCGGCTCGCGAGATCTGATCGAATTTCTTTACCAGCGCGCCAGGCCCTTTCTCTTTTCCACTTCGCACCCTCCGTCGGTTACCGCAACTTGCCAAGCCGCTTTTGAATTGCTTGACTCCGAGGCCGGCGACCGCCTGATAAAAAAGCTCTGGTCCAACACGAAATTCTTTAAACGCAAACTGAAGAAGCTCGGCTTCGACACAGGTAAGAGCGAGACACCCATCACGCCGATCATGGTAGGCGATGCTGAAAAGGCGTTTCAATTTTCCCGGGAACTTTTCACGGAAGGTGTCTTCGTCGTCGCACTCGGCTTCCCCACGGTTCCGGAAGGCAAAGCGCGCCTGCGCACAATTGTTACTGCAACTCACAAGCGCAGCGATTTAGAGCGGGCGCTCGAAGTCATCGAGCGTATTGGCAAGAAGCTTGGAATCGTCTGAGACTCGTGTCGCGGCCCTCAATTCTGCACGTGCATCAATGAGTTGGCTTTATCGCGGTATTTTTTCAAATCGCCGTGGCTAACTGAGGACGCACGTATCTGTACAGAGTCAGTACCACCGCGCCTATTCCCCAGGCCACCACGATAAACGTAACGAAAACTCCGATATATGGCAGTATATGCACAGCCCGCAGGATCAAAAGTCCTAGAGCAAGCCTTCCAAGCGCGGGGCCTACCCCAACGCCTTCGCCCAGAATTCTTTCTCCCAGCCAGGCCCCCACATAGACTTGCGCTGAATAAATCGCGATGAGCCATAGGAATAAGGTCGAGATCCCGACGCCAAGCCCTACGATCGTGATGCAAACTATAATCGCGACGATCGGAGTGGCAAAAAAGAACAGTAAGCCCAACCCGATTGATTGTGCCGCTTTCCTGCAGGTGCGCTCTGCATCGAAGAAAAATCCCGGAGCTAGCAAGAGAACGACAAGCCCGAACACGAAACTTGCTCCCCATAGCAGCGTTTGGTGCCAGTAAAATCTGCCCGAAGAATAGTCCGTTCCACGTTCGTGCTTCTTCATCGTGAATTCCACGGGGCTTCCCAACTTCGCGGAGGACGAAACGTCCGCCTCGCGATTTCCCTCAAACTTTGTGTGACCTTTGATTTCGGCGCTGGAGCCAATTGAAAGCGTGTCGGCTTGAAGCACAGCGTCGTGGCCCAGAACGCCGTTGATATCAAAGTTCCCGCCAAAGCCGAGCAGGTCTCCCGCAACGTGGCCATTTAACTCCGTATTGCCAGTGAAGAGAGTGACGGTACCACCCACATTGGCCGTGTCCCGGAGGTTCAGTTCGCTTCCGAACACCATCACGTTTTTCCCAATGTTGCTACTGATTGCGATCGTCTGAGCAAATGCGCGCACGTTTCCGTCAACAGTACCATTTACAGTGAGTTCTGCAGCAAACCCGAGGATGTCGCCCGTTACATGGCCGTTCACAGTAACGCTATGCGAGAAGACAATCAGGTCGCCATCAACGTCACCGTTAATCTGGGTGTGGTCGGCAGCAACAAAAAGATCGGTTTTTACTACCTCGCCTGCTGACAACGTGTAATTGGGATTACCGTGCTTTCTCTCTGCCGCGGATGCGATCGAAGGTATCGCCAGCGAACATATGATCGCTCCCATGACGACCGCAATCGTCGGGAAACTACGCCACCTCCGGCGCAACAGCCACATTATGACGAGCCCTAAAGTAGCCACTGCCGAAAATTCCATTAAACTTCGCATCGCGTCCCATCCTTTCCAGAAGGCACCGCTAAAAAAAAGCATGGTGAACAAATTTCCCTGCGTAAAACCTGCTTGCGCAGCCTGTGTGCGCCATGGCTCAATAAATCCGCTCCAAAGTGTGTAAGCCCCGCCTGCGCTCAAGCCCAATGCAGAAATCCATCCCCACGGCGCGGCGTTCCGTCCCGAAGCATCAGCAAAGTGCGCAGGCAACGCTTCATCCTCTTCCCCGAGCGATTCGCGCAGCCACGCACCTTCGGTCTCCAGCGCATGAAGCAGTTCCCGACACTCCGCGCAGGTAGCGGCATGCGCCGCAATATCGCGCGCATGATCGGCGTCGAGTTGCGATTCCAGGTAAAGTAGACCGGTCATTTCATCGAAGTGACTCATGCTTTTCCCCCGGCAGCGCCGCGAATCAGCGCGTCATTTCCTGCCAGTACATCGCGCAACTGGTGGCGCGCGCGCAACAGCAATACTCCAACGAACGCGCGGCGCACTCCCAGCGTGTCGGCAATCTCGTCATAACTCATTTCCGCGAAATAACGCAGAACAAGCGCCATTCGCGCGCGGTCCGGCAGCTTTTGCAGCCCGTTGCGTACCTCTTTGCTTCCGTGCTCCGCTTGCAAACGCTCGAGCTGGCTCGGATCCGGATGCTCCAGCGGCAACGTTTCCAGATCTCCCGTCTCGAGATCCTGCCGAATCCGCCGCCGGCGCAGCATGTCCCAGCAATGGTTGCTCGCAACCTTGTACAGCCACGCCGTGAACGGCCGCGCCGAGTCGTAGGTTCCGAGCTTCTGTCGTACCTTCATGAACACTTCCGTTGTCGCATCCTCTGCGTCTTCGCGTGTCGGCAGCGCCCGCCGGCAAAACCGAAAAATCGCCGGTCCATACATCCGGTAAAGCTCGCCCCAAGCCTCCGCGTCGCCAGCCCGGACTTGGCCAAGCACTTCCGCGATTTCGGCGGCGCTCATCTCTCCGGTGGTCTTTCGTCGCTCCATATGTGAATACGCAGGGGCCCTTGAAAAGATTTCACTTAGGTTACAACTGGCGGTCGCCTGTGGGAACAGCCCGCCAACCGCCGCAATACAGACCAGCCTAACAAATACGTTCCAATTCTCGGAGTTATTCCGCAAAACAAAAGCGGCTCGGGTCTCCACAGCTGGGAAAGGCCGAGCCGCTCGCTTTGCTTTGAATTAGGAACGGGGCTAGAACATAAGCTTTACGGCAAACTGGATGCTTCGCTGGCCGCCCCCTCCCAAGACCGGGTTCCCCAAGCCAACGTCCGACGTCTGCGTGAGTTGGTAGAATCCTATGCTTCTACCTAGAGGAAGAACATTGGGCGCCACGCCTGATCCCGTGCTGATTCCATTCGGCGCCGCGTTAGCAAAGAAAGCGGGGAGCAACGGGCTGGCAAAGTTCGGATGGTTCGGAAGGTTGTAGAAATCCGCCCGGAATTCGAGCTTCAAACGCTCGGTGATTGGCGTCATCTTGCTAATGGCAAGATCGAGGTTTCTGTAGTCTGGACCCAGCAACGAGTTGCGCCCCTCACTGCCGAAATGACGAGTCCCCGGTATGCAATTGGTGTCCGCTGTGCCCCCGACGAGCGTGCATGGCACCGTGAAGGCTGACAAGTCGAGGAATTGGGATGGATTGCTGTAGTCGTAATGGATTGGCAAAATGACATCGGGCCGTCCAAATCCTTCGCCGCTGCCATCGTAGTCGCCCACGAAGTCGTAGTTCAGGTTGAACGGATGACCGCTCATCAGCGTCAGGATTCCGCTGAATGACCAACCTTCTCCGAATTTCTTGAACCGGTCTATCTTCGGGAAATCGTACACGGAAGACATTACGAATCGATTGCGCACGTCGAAGTTCGAAGGCCCTTTGTTGCCTCCGGGGTTCGTACTGTCGTTCGGCTGAGCAGCGTTGGGAACGTAATCCTGACCGTCGCTGGCCGTATCGATCGAATGCGACCAGGTGTACGCAATCTGATTATTGAAACGGTGCCAGCTCCGTTGCGTCAGGGAAACCTGAAGTGAGTTGTAACTCGAATTCGCCGCAGTTTCCACTTCGTTGACAACGAACGGTTGGTTCGGCGCCAAGGGACTGAGCGGAGCAGCAGTATCAAATGGTCGTGGTACGCTCCCGGAGTTGATGCAATTGCAGGCGAGGTCCGCAGCTGTGATCTCTGCGTGTGTCGGCTGATTGATATCGCGGAAGGCGAAAAGCTTCCGTCCCACCGAGCCCACATATCCCACTTGCAGCACTGTGTTGCGCGCCAGCTGCTGCTGGATATTCAAATTGTAATTGTAAACGTAAGGTGTCCGCAGTCTCGGAGAAACCGAAAATGCGTCGGTGGTCGCATTCGTCGGCCCAGCGATCACCGAATTCGGATCGAAGACTGGTGCACCGGGCTGAATGATCGAATCGCCAAACAACGGCCCAGGGCCGCCGACGGTGAGAGCCGGATTGAGGACACCCGTAACGTAAATGGGGTTGGGGCCGATGGCATTGTACGCTGACCCGGTATTGAACGAGTTGAACGCGAGTTGGCCGGTAAAAAAATCCTGCGAGAAGCCGTCGTAAAAGACGCCTGCGCCCGCTCGGATCACCGTCTTTCCTTTGCCAAACAAATCGTAAGCGGCGCTCACGCGCGGACCGAAATTGTTGAGATCCTTGGGATACAGTTGGCTCTTTTGTTCCAGACCGACCGCCGGATTATAAACACTCAATTGATTGCCGTCCGCGCCGATCACACCAAAGTAATCCCAACGAAGGCCCAGGTTCACCATCAGCCGGCTGTTCACGTGGATTCCGTCTTGGATATACAGTCCGTGAGAGTTCTGGTGGGCGTTCCGCGAAGTGTTCCCCACGACGGTGTCCCCGCCACCGAGTCCCCCACCAAGGAATTCCGCAAGGCTATTAAAATCGAGTTCGCCGCGCTCCACCAAGTCGTTGAACGATTTCACTGTAGTTCTACGGAATTCGTAGCCAAACTTGATATCGTGGCGGCCCGTCTTCCACGAAAAATTGTCGATGAACTGCCAGTTCGAATCGACGCGATTGCGCGGGTTTGAAAACGCCGAGGAACCAAGGTCTGCAAGTCCGCCCACGTCGATCGTCGGCAGTCCGAAATCGCGGGGATTCGCCGTCCCGGCGCCCTGAAGATCGAGTGTGTTTAGTCCCAGGGATATATTGGGATCGCCGAATATTGACGCATCCTCGGGAAAGAATCCGTTGCGGTACCGGTTCCAACCAAATCGTGCTTCGTTCACCTTCGTCGGTGAAACGGTCCTTACCCAGCTGACCGACACCAACTGCGTTCGAATGGGTGCGTCGGTATTCGTATTCGGTAAATTATTACCGCCTCCCACACCCAGAGGGAAGCTTTGATGACTATTCCCAAAAAAGTAGCGTCCGGAAATCTGGTTGTTGGCATTCAGGTTGTGATCGATCTTAATAAGAGCGCTGTCCAAATTGTTCGTTGCCGGTGCGGCGGCAGACGTTGTAGTTGGCCAGACATTGTTCCCGCCTGAGCAGTGCCCGTTGTTGTTGCATAGGTTGTACAGATTCAAGATCACCGGATTGACGACCGCCGCGTTACCCTGAACGCAAGCGATCACAGTGCTCGTGCAGAGACCCGGATTGCCGCCCAAAGCGGTAATCGCTTGCGCGTAATCGGTACCGTTGGCGTTCGTGGGGTCATTTAGAGTTGGCACGTTGTCGATCGTGGTAAGAGCCAATCCTTCCCGCTGCCCCTCATAAGAAACGTAAAAGAAAGTTTTATCCTTGACGATCGGCCCGCCCACCGCGCCGCCGAATTGATTGTTGCGAAAAGCGTCCTTCGCCTGGCCAACATCGTTGAAAAAATTCCGCGCATTCAACACCGCGTTTCGGAAATCTTCGAACGCGCTGCCGTGAAGCTGATTCGTTCCGCTCCTTGTAACTATGCTTACTACCGCCCCGGAATTTCTCCCATATTCTGCTTCGAAATTCGTTAGAACATTCAATTCCTGGATCGAATCCTCGGGAAGGATCGTCCCAGGCACGCCAAAGACTCCACCTTGGTTAATCGCCGGCAGGTTCCGGTAGCCATCGTTCATATCCGTGCCGTCGAGAATGTAATTATTCGCGCGGCCGCGGCTCCCGTCCGCGCTGAAAAGTCCGTAGGACCCGGGGGAATCGCCGCCGCCGTTCGGTTCACCTGCCGTGCCTGGAACCATGATGAGCAGCTTCGTGTAGTCCCGGCCGTTGATCGGCAGTTCTTCAATCTCGTGGTTCTCGAACGCCCCGCCCAGCGTATCGCTAGCCGTCTCTACCACCGGCAACGTGTCACCCGAGACGGTAATCTGCTGGTTCACCTCACCTGGCTTTAGAATGGCGTCTACTCGCCGCTCGGCCGCGACTGTAACCGTTACTCCGGTAGTCGCCGTCTTCTGAAATCCCTTCATTTCGACCGTTACGTTATAAGTCCCTACCGGAAGCTCCGGCATCAGGTAACTGCCGTCCGTTGTGGTGTCCGTGCTTCGATCCACTCCGGTATCAACGTTGTGCACCGTTACTCGCGCACCGACCAGCGCCGCCCCTGTGCTATCCGTCACCGTTCCCAAAATCGATCCGCGAAACGTCTGGGCCTGAGTCGTCCCTGCACCCGGCAAAATGACGAATAGTGCTGCAAATATGAACGCGAAGCGAAGGTTCCACCGGCGGATCGGTTTCATAAAAACTCCCCTGTTTTGAAAGCAAAATTGCATCAATTTCGGATTGCGGAAAACTGAGCTAACAGGAATCCCCACCCAGCCGTCCGCTCTCCAAACTGTCCAAAAAAAAGATGTAATACCTATAAGCCTCAATGGGTTATGAGTCAAGCGCCATTGTTCCGCCGCCCTGTTGAAATGTGCGCGCAGGCGTTGCCGCATGCAGAAAAACTCCAGTTTGATATACTTGCTGCTCGCTCTGTACCGAGCGAACCAACCTGGTTGAATGCCTTCCAAACAGACAAAGCGCCTGTTCTTGGTCGATGCCATGGGCTACATCTTCCGAGCCTTTTTTGCCCCCATGGACCGTCTGCAGACCAGTAGTGGCGTTCCAACAAAAGTCCCTTACCTGTTTGCTACCATGATGCGCCGCTTGCTCAACAACAAAGACCGCCGCCCCGATTACCTGGCGGTGGTTTACGACCACCCGTCTCCCACCTTTCGTGACAAGCTTTTTGCCTCCTACAAAGCCCAGCGCCCTCCAATGCCCGATGAACTTTCCGTTCAGATGCCCTTCGTTCGGCGCTATTGCGACGCCATGCGTCTTCCCATCCTCGAATATCCCGGATACGAAGCCGATGACGTAATCGGCTCCCTCGCGCGCCAAGCCAGGGAAGAGGATCTCGAAGTCTTCATAGTCACCAGCGACAAGGACCTGATGCAGCTCGTCGGCGGCCCTGTCCGCCTTCTTAACCCTACAAAAGGCGATCTGATCGTCGATGAAAAGATGGTCGAAGAATTGATGGGCGTGCCTCCCAACAAAGTCGCGGACGTAATGGCACTGATGGGCGACACCATCGACAACATCCCAGGAGCGCGCGACCCCAACGATAAACCCGCTCCCGGCGAGCGTCGCAAAGCCGGCATCGGCGAAGTGGGCGCTCGACAATTGATCCAGCAATTTGGCAGCGCCGAGGAAGCTTTGAAACGCGCCGGCGAAGTGAAACGCTCCAGTTACCGCGAAGCACTCGAAAAATGCGGCGAGTTTGTCATACTCAGCAAGCGGCTGGCGACAATCCCTCTCGACGCTCCGGTTCCGCTCGAGCTCGAGGCGCTGAAAATCCAGCAGCCCCATCTTTCTGCTCTTCGCGACTTGTATGCCGAACTCGGATTTACTTCCCTCCTTCGCGAACTGGCTCCGGCACCGGCGCAGGATGAAGAAAAGACGGATTACACCCCATTCGATTCGAGTGACGAGTTTGTTAGTTTTTTCAAAGCGACGTCTCTCGGCTCCGAAACTTCTGCCTGGCTTTCACTCGACTCAAACGACCCGGACGAAGAGGGCTATGGCACCTATGTCTCGAGCGTAGAAATCTCCTCCAAGCCCGGGAGCGCGCGGACACTGGCAAACGACGGCGAGAATAAAAATCTGGCCGGGTTGAAAGAATGGTCCCGAGATGCCAAGCGGCCGAAAATAGTGCATGATCCCAAGCTCTTTCAACTCCTGGTTCCATCTCAATCCGTGGACAATCCCAACGTGGTCTCAGGGATTCGCCACGCCACAATGCTCTATTCCTACCTCTTGCGCCCTACCACCGCGAATCACGAATTCGCTGAAGTGGTCTTGCGCCACCTGAATAGAACATTGTCAGGCGCTCCCGGCGAACGAGCGGATTTTCTCCTGCGCCTGGCGCCCATCCTCCGATCGGAAATTGAAAAGCAAGGCCTTTTGGACGTCTACGAAAAAATTGACCTTCCGTTAGCGTCGGTACTGGCGCGTATGGAAGCGGCAGGAGTGCGCGTTGACAAAAAGGAATTGGACATCATCTCCAAAAAAGCCCAAGAAGAGATCACGCGCCTGGAAAAGACTATCTACGAACTAGCCGGTTTCGAATTCACAATCAATTCGCCCCAGCAGCTTGCTGAAGTTCTCTTCGACAAGCTAAACCTTCAGCCTCCGCGAAAAAGCCGCGTTAAATCGCGCTCCACGGCTGCGGAAGTCTTGAACGAGCTCGCGCTGGTGCACGAATTGCCCAAAAAGATCCTCGAATACCGCGAACTCGCAAAATTGAAATCCACCTATTCAGACTCTTTGCCGAAACTGATTCATCCGGTTTCCGGCCGCTTGCACACACGCTTCTCCCAAACAGGCACTGCTACCGGGCGTCTCAGTTCTTCGAATCCGAATCTGCAAAACATTCCCGTTCGCACTGAACTAGGACGCGAAATCCGTGCGGCCTTCGTCGCCGCTCCAGGCTACAAACTCCTTTCAGCGGACTACTCGCAAATCGAGCTAAGAATTCTGGCGCATCTTTCCGAAGATGCCGTTCTGGTCGACGCCTTCCGCCGCGGCGAAGACATTCACTCTCGAACGGCGCAAGAGGTCTTCGGTGTAGCGCCCTTCGCGCAAACTCCCGAGCACCGGCGGGTAGCCAAAGTTATCAATTTCGGAGTGATTTACGGCCTTTCACCTTTCGGTCTCGCGCAAAACCTGGGCATCGATACACGCGAAGCCGCCAAATTCATCGCTGCCTATTTTGAACGCTACAGCGGCGTGAAAAAATATCTAGATGCGCAAATAGCCCAGACTCGCAAGACAGGTTTTACCAAAACGATTTTCGGCCGCATTCGCCCCATCCCCGAAATAAATTCTCCTCAACCCAACCTGCGAAACTTTGCCGAGCGCACCGCCATGAACACTCCTATGCAAGGGTCCGCCGCTGACTTGATCAAACTTGCCATGATCGAATTGGACCGCCGCTTGCCAAAAGAAGATTTCAGATCGCGGATGATTCTTCAGGTCCACGACGAATTGCTTTTTGAAGGTCCCGAGAAAGAAATTCCGCGTCTCACGAAGCTGGTTAAAGAAGTGATGGAAAATGTTTACGCGCTTAGCGTCCCTTTGCTCGTGGACACCAAGGTCGGCTCCAACTGGCGTGACATGAAGTAGCGTTCTGCGGCCCATGAACCATTTGTGTCAGCCGGCGTTCGACGAAAGTTATTTTCAGACACTCAAAACTCTCTTTTTTACTATGATTGGATTGCTGATTCTGAGGAGAAGACAATGGACCACCCCGAAGGCTTTCTGAAACTCGTCAAGGAAGCGAAAAAAAGAATCAAAGAAGAGGATTACCGCGAAGTGAAAAAGAAAATCGACTCCGGCCATCCCCTGATTCTCGTTGATACTCGCGAAGACAGCGAATGGGCCCGCGGCCATATTCCCGGCGCCATCCATTTGAGCAAAGGCATCATCGAGCGTGACATCGAAAAAGCTATCCCAGCCAAAGATGCAGAAATCGTGCTTTATTGCGGAGGCGGGTTCCGTTCCGCCCTGGCCGCCGACAACCTTCAAAAAATGGGCTATAGCAACGTGATTTCGATGGACGGCGGCTGGCGCGGCTGGACCGAATCTGGGTTCCCTGTCATTAAGGACTAAGATTCTCGCGGCTCGTTGGATCACCGAGCAGTTCCACCGCGTGAAGGTCATTCCCAGTTGCGCGTTCAGCGGCCGTTGAACATCAACTCGCGCAAACACCTCTCGATTTGGCTGGGGCGGGTGGATTCGAACCACCACCGTCTGCATTAACAGTGCAGCGTCCTACCAATTGGACCACGCCCCAAGCTCTTTCGGCCGCATCCGAGATCAGTATACTTCCGGCCACGAGCCGCAAGCTATAATCAGTCCTCTGCGGAGAGTTAAGACAAATCCAAATTCTGGGCTCCTCAGGATGACTTCGTGACCGCCTCTCCTCAAAAACGCGTCTTGACCATGAACCAAGGGTCTTCGACCCTGAAATCCGCCCTCTATAACGCCGGTGAGCGTGAAGAACTTCTCCTGTCAATATCAGTCGACCACGCAGGCGCCTCGGATGGCCGTTTAAGGATCGCTTATCCGAAGGGGACCACCCTGTTAGATTCGCCGGTCGATCCCGGTGACTCAAATGCATCATCGGAAATGATGTTTGCATGGCTCGGCCAACACGGTTTTCTCTCGCAACTGGCAGCGGCTGGACATCGACTTGTCCACGGTGGCCCTCGCTACAGCACGCCTCAGCGCATTACTCCAGAACTCCTCGCGGAGGTCGAAAAACTTGTACCACTCGACCCTGATCACATGCCTGCCGCAATTCGCGGAATTAAATTTATCGCTGCGAAATTCCCTGCGCTCCCTCAAGTGGCGTGTTTCGACACAGCGTTTCACCATTCTCTTCCAAACGTTGCTCGCATGTATGCGCTGCCTCGAATTCTCTACGACCAGGGCGTCCTCCGTTATGGTTTTCACGGCCTTTCCTACGAGTACGTCATGAGTGAACTTCACACTCTCGACGCAAAGCTCGCCAGCGGACGCGTGATCATTGCCCATCTCGGCAACGGCGCCAGCATGGTCGCGGTGAAAGACGGGAAAAGTGTCGACACCTCCATGGGCTTTACCCCTCTCGAAGGACTTGTGATGGGTACTCGCTCTGGTGACGTCGATCCCGGCCTGCTGCTCTATCTCCTCGAACAGAAGAAGCTCTCCGCGAAAGAGATGAGCACCATGCTAAACAAGGAATCCGGGCTGTTGGGAGTTTCGTCCACCTCAGGTGACATGCGGAACTTGCTGGACAACCTGCATCAAGATGTGCGAGCCGAAGAAGCCGTGGAGCTTTTTTGCTACCGAGCGAAAAAATATATTGGCGCGTACGCCGCAGTTCTCGGAGGTCTGGACGTCCTCGTCTTCGCCGGAGGAATCGGAGAACATGCCGCCGCCATTCGCAAAGGGATCTGCGCCGGCTTGGATTTTCTCGGTATTCGTTTGGACGGGGCGAGCAATGAGGCCAACTCCCCAGTGATATCGTCCGCCGAAAGCACGGTAAAAGTGCGCATCATAAACACCAACGAAGATTTGATGATCGTGCGGCATGTCCGTTCCACTCTCGGCTGGATGAATGCCTAACGAACTTTAAGCGGGCGATTTCTTCAACCGTTCACATTCGCTAAAGCCCACCGATATAAAATAATATGGTCAAGCGAGAGAATCGCACGTGCAGTATCACCGCGTGAGCCGAGGAGTAAATATGCTCGAATTTAACGCTGCGTTATCCACTGCCATAGAAGTCGACGATAAATCGCAACGCCCCGCAAACCGACCTGCCGGCGAGAAACCGAACGGCCCGCTTTCCGCCGACCTTATGCGCAAGATGCAGGGCTATTGGTACGCCGCGAATTATCTTTGCGTGGGACAAATCTACCTCCTCGATAATCCGCTGCTCCGTGAGCCGCTCACAAGAGCAAACATCAAGCCGCGCTTATTGGGCCATTGGGGCACCTCGGCCGGGCAAAATTTCATCTACGTGCATTTAAACCGCCTGATCCGCGACACGGATGCAAACATTATCTACATCTCGGGCCCCGGCCACGGAGGACCCACGCTGAACGCTTGTGCGTATCTTGAAGGAACTTACACCGAGGTTCATCCTGAGATTACTCAGGACATTCACGGCATGCGTCTTCTCTTCCGCTCTTTTTCCACGCCTGGCGGTATCCCCAGTCATTGCGGACCGCATACACCGAACTCGATGCATGAGGGAGGCGAACTCGGCTACTCGCTGGTCCACGCCTTCGGAGCAGCCTTCGACAATCCTGACTTGATCGTGGCTTGCGTTGTCGGCGATGGCGAGGCCGAAACCTGCCCGCTCGAAGGAAGTTGGAAGGGTGTCAAGTTTCTGAATCCCATAAGAGACGGGGCCGTACTGCCGATTTTGCATCTCAACGGTTATAAAATCTCCGGTCCCACCGTGATGGCACGCACCCGTGACGAAGAACTGGCCTCTTTCTTCAAGAGCCATGGCTACAGTCCCTATTTTGTCGAAGGGGACGACCCCGATATCGTGCACCAACTTTTCGCGGCAGCTCTCGATCGCTGCTATGCGCAAATACGAGAAACCCACAAACAAGCCCGCACGGATAAAAACCGCACGCGCCCATCGTGGCCGATGATCATCCTGCGAACTCCCAAGGGCTGGACGTGCCCGAAGGAAGTCGACGGCATTCCCGTCGAGGGCACCTTCCGCGCGCACCAGGTTCCTCTTTCCACCGTGTGTGAGAACCCCGAACATTTAAAGTTGCTCGAAGCCTGGATGCGCAAGTATCGCCCAGATGAGTTATTTGACAAAGAAGGGCGTCTGATCGCCGAACTTGCGGCGCTAGCTCCCGACGGAAATCGACGCATGGGCGCAAATCCTAGTGTCAACGGTGGCCGAGTGCTGAAAGCGCTCGATCTCCCCGACTTTTCGCAATACGCGCTATCTATACCCGGTCCCGGCGAAGTGGTGGCCGAAGCGCCGCGCAAGTTGGGTGAATATCTGCGCGACGTCATCAAACTCAATCCGTCCAATTTCCGGCTTTTCTGTCCCGACGAGACGAACTCCAATCGCCTGAACGCCGTGTTTGACGCGACGAATCGTTGCACCATGGAGCCGATTGTATCGATCGACGACCACCTCGCTGCAGATGGCCGGGTGATGGAAGTGCTCAGCGAACATCTTTGCGAAGGCTGGCTCGAAGGTTATTTGCTTACGGGCAGGCACGGCATGTGGTCTTCCTATGAGGCGTTCGCTCAGGTGGTTGATTCCATGGTCACGCAGCACGCGAAGTGGATGGAGCAGGCCTTGGAGTATCCATGGCGCAGGCCAATCGCCTCCCTAAATGTCTTCATCACTGGTCACGCTTGGAGAAATGACCACAACGGTTTCAGCCACCAGGCGCCGGGTTTTGTCGATAACGTGATGCAACGGCGCAGCGAGGTGGTTCGGGTCTACTACCCGCCAGATTCAAACTGCTTGCTGAATGTGTTCGATCATTGTTTGCGCAGCCGGAATTACATCAACGTGGTTACCTGTGGGAAACAGCCTCAACTGCAATGGCTCACGTTCGAAGAAGCCCTCGCCCATTGCTCGCAGGGCGCGTCTATTTGGAAATTTGCGACGAATGACGACGGAGGGGACCCCGACATCGTCTTGGCGTGCGCCGGCGATGTTCCTACCATCGAGGCATGCGCCGCTTCTTGGCTGCTGCAAAAATGCGTCCCCGGTATTAAGGTCCGCGTCGTGAATGTCGTGGATCTCAACGCACTGATGAGCCCGGACGACCATCCTCATGGCATGGACAATATCTCATTCAACTCGCTGTTTACACGGGATGTTGATGTGGTCTTCGCATTCCACGGCTATCGTTGGCTCATCCACAGTATGGTGCATGGCCGGGCGAACGAGGGGCGTTTTCACGTTCGCGGATTTAATGACGTAGGTACGACCACCACTCCATTCGACATGGTCGTCCTCAATAAGATGAGCCGGTTCCACCTTGCCATTGATGCGCTCAAGCATGTGCCGCGATTGCGCGCCCAAGCCTCCGACGCGACTGATATGTTCAACCGAAAATTGTACGAGCACCACACTTACATCCGCGAGCACTTTCAAGACATGCCCGAAATTCGAAACTGGAGTTGGACCAAGGATTTCAGTGATCCCGCCGCTCCGCCCCCTCTCGCAAAAGGACAACCTCGAGCACAGCTGTTTACGGATTCTTAGTAGGCCGTTGCGGCTCGATCCTTTGCCAGGTGGGGGGTCCCGGTGTGCAGACGAGCGTCGGCTTCAATGCTGACCCCTTCGCGATGTTTCCTCTTGTGGCAACCTTACAGGGAGTCGATCCGGAGGCGGGCGAAAAAAGGCCGAGGGAAGGAAGCCGGCCCAGCCCTCAATCCCCGAAGGGATCCTCGGCTTTCCTTCCCTCTGACGTAAATAAGAGTCGCACGCCAAGAACCAAAGCTATCATGTTGAAAACAATGGCCCTTGATATTGGATGGCGAGTAAAAAATCCAATGTACTGCTAAAATTTCACGGCAGCTCCCTTCCAGCGACGCGCCGCTTTTTTGCTTTAGTTTCGGCTACTCCTAAGTGGCAAACCCCTGCCGACTTGACCACAACAAGGGCACCTTGCTATGTTCATAGATTACCCTGTGGCCATTGTGCCCAGTGTACCGCATGGGGCCTGCCCTTGGCGGCAGCCGTCCATTCTCAAAATGAGCCTGAAGAAAATCGTCATCCGGGGTGCCCGGCAGCACAACCTGAAGAACATCCACCTGGAAATCCCTCGCAACACTCTCACGGTGGTCACCGGGCTTTCCGGTTCGGGCAAGTCCTCGCTCGCATTCGATACTCTCTACGCCGAGGGACAACGTCGGTACGTCGAATCGCTTTCGGCCTACGCCAGGCAGTTCCTTGACCAGATGGAACGTCCGGATGTCGATTCGATTGAAGGGCTTTCGCCTTCGATCGCCATTGAACAGAAAACTACCACGCGATCGCCTCGTTCGACGGTAGGCACCATCACCGAAATATATGACTACCTCCGCGTGGTTTATTGCGCCATCGGCACTCCCCACTGCCCGAAGTGCGGTCATCCCATAGCGCGACAATCCACCGAGCAGATTGTCCAGGCAGTTTCCGCGCTGAAACCAGAAGAACGCATCATGGTCCTTGCTCCTGTGGTGCGCGGCCGCAAGGGCGAATACAAGAAAGAATTCGAAAAATATGCCAAGGAAGGCTACATCCGGGCGCGCGTCGATGGCGAACTCGTAAATTTGGACGAGCCCATCCCGCTGGACCGCCGGAAAAATCACACCATTGAAATTGTTGTAGACCGCCTCCTGCTGAAAAATGGCATCGCGCAGCGGCTCGAACAATCCGTCGAAACCGCGCTGAAGCTTACCGGTGGACTCGTGACCATCGCCGTGGTCGGCGGCGAAGAACACGTCTATTCCGAAAAGCTCGCGTGTCCGGACTGCGGAATTTCCGTGCCGCAACTCGAGCCCCGCTCGTTCAGCTTTAATTCTCCTTACGGTGCTTGCACCGAATGCCACGGCTTGGGTTCGAAATATGATTTCGATCCCGCGAAAGTGATCGTGGACTGGAGCAAGCCCCTTTTCGAAGGCGGGCTCGGCCCTGGCGCGGGCTCCACATTTTTGCAGCGTACGCTACGCATCGCGGCGGCCGCCCATGGTTTCAATCTCGATACCCCATTCGACAAATTGCCGCGAAAAGTACAGAACCTGATTCTCCACGGCAATCCTTCAAACGGGGGCTCTAACAAAGGCCTTAATTTCCAGGGTGTTTTGGGACATTTGCAGAGCAGCCTGGAAGAAGCCAAGTCCGATACTTATCGCGAATGGGTTGCACAATATTTGTCTCCCGCGCCTTGCGCCGCCTGCAATGAGCGCCGTCTGCGTCCCGAGAGCCTCGCCGTAAAAATCGCGGGCCTCTCTATCGCGGACTTTACATCGTTGCCTCTTTTGCAAGCGCGAGCCGCCGTGGACAAGATTCGCAATCAGTTGACTCTGCGCCAAAGAAAAATCGCCGGGCGTCCGCTAAGCGAAATTGCCGAGCGAATCGAGTTCCTTCTTAACGTCGGCCTCGGCTACCTTACCCTGGACCGTTCGGCCGCAACTCTTTCGGGCGGGGAAGCCCAGCGCATACGCTTGGCCACACAAATCGGCTCGCGTCTGCGGGGCGTTCTTTACGTGCTTGACGAGCCGTCCATCGGCCTCCACGCGCGTGACAATGGCCGCCTGCTCAGCACCCTCGAGACCTTGCGCGACCTCGGCAATACCGTCCTTGTTGTAGAGCACGATGAAGAGACCATCCGCCGCGCGGACTACGTCGTGGATCTCGGTCCCGGCGCGGGAAAGGCCGGCGGACATCTCGTAGCCGCCGGCGCGCCTGACGAAATCGCGGCGAATCTCGACTCGCTCACCGGACAGTACCTCTCGGGAAAGGTGACAATTCCCGTTCCCGATCACCGCCGCAGTCCCAACGGGAAATCTCTGACGATTCTTGGCGCCCACGGCAACAATCTAAAGAATATCGACATCTCTTTTCCGCTGGGATTGCTTACCGTAGTAACCGGAGTCTCGGGATCGGGTAAATCCACACTAGTAAACGACATTCTGTATCGCGCCCTTGCCGCGAAACTTTACCGCTCCATGGAAAAACCCGCTGCGCACCGTGCCATCGAAGGAATTGAGCACATTGACAAGGTCGTTCAAATCGACCAGGCGCCGATCGGCCGCACTCCGCGCTCGAACCCGGCTACTTATACCGGAGTCTTCGCCCCGATTCGCGAGCTTTTTGCCGTTCTGCCGGAATCACGCGAGCGCGGGTACCGTCCCGGCCGATTCAGCTTCAACGTGAAAGGTGGTCGTTGTGAAGCATGCCAAGGCGACGGACAGCGGCGAATCGAAATGAATTTTCTTCCGGATGTTTACGTCACCTGCGAAGTTTGCCGCGGCAAGCGCTACAACGCCGAGACTCTCGCTGTGCGTTACAAAGGCTACTCCATCTCCGATTTGCTGGATCTTCCCATCGAGGATGCGCTGAAAGTGATGGAAAACATTCCCTCAATTCAGGTAAAACTGCAAACGCTCGTCGATGTGGGTCTCGGCTACGTACAATTGGGTCAATCTGCGACTACCCTTTCCGGTGGTGAAGCACAACGCACAAAACTAGCTCGCGAGCTCTCTCGGCGCCAGACCGGCCGCACCCTCTACATTCTCGACGAGCCCACCACGGGCCTGCACTTCGATGATGTGAAAAAGCTAATGGGTGTCCTGAACCGGCTGGTTTCTCTGGGCAACACGGTCTTAATCATTGAACACCATCTCGATGTGATTAAGCAGGCCGACTGGATAATCGATCTCGGGCCCGAAGGTGGCGAAGAAGGCGGCCGCATCGTAGCGCAAGGCACGCCCGAACAAGTCGCCCGAGTGAAGAAGTCCTATACAGGCCAGATCCTTGCCCGCGCATTGAACGGCAATGGCTCGGATGGCATTCTAGCAAACGGAAAACGCGCGAGTTGATCTAGCCAAGCATTGCTGATAGCGGCTTCAAGCGAAACACTATGTACCGTGAGGTAATTGCCATACTGCAAGACGCGCGACCATGAGCCATAAACTTCGATGAACTTCGACGAAAACAAATCCTTCGATCAAGATCTTGAGCGATCATCCGATTCCTCAGGGTCGGTTGACTCATCGCCGCCCGCCGCGGCGGCTCCTGCATCATCGCTCGTCGAGTCAACCAATCTCGTCGACGGATCCGGCGCGTCGGAATACCGTCTCCCGCCCAACACTCCCGTCGCGGAAGATCTTCAAGTGCCCTGGGGTTGGGCGGATTTAGCTGCTTTCATCGCACTCGCAATCGCCGGTTTTCTCCTTCTTAGCCTCATCATAACGACGGCCCTGGCGATAGCGGGCTTCGACGTTCGCAATATCCAAAATTCTCCTCGCGAAGTAATTCTGCTGAACATCCTGATTCAAGTGATCCTCGATTTAGGACTGCTCGCTTATCTTGCGCTTCAGATGCGGCGACGCTTTCGTTCTGCCTTCTGGCGCACGATCGGCTGGCGCAAACTCGAGACAGGCCGCATGTCGCAAGCCGCTGTCTACCTTGGACTGATTCTCGGCGGTCTCTTTCTGTCAATTATTGTTTCTGTGGGTTCCGCCCTGTTTCCTCCCAAGAAGGATTTGCCCATCGAATCTCTGTTTCAGGATCGCTCTACAACTTTTCTCTTCATGCTGATCGCTGTTCTACTCGCTCCTGTGGTGGAAGAAACCATATTCCGCGGCTATATTTACCCTGTAATCGGGCGTAGTTTCGGAAAGTTCTGGGGAATCATGGCTACCGGAACGCTCTTCGGCCTTTTGCATGCCGGCCAGTTGTGGGGCGGATGGGGGCAGATCGTTCTGCTGGTTTTCGTCGGGGTTGCGCTCACATTTGCGCGCGCGGTTTCACGAAATGTCCTTCCAGGTTTTATAATTCATACGAGCTATAATTCGGTTCAGGTTATCGGTCTTCTTATTGCAACGCACGGCCTCCGTCAGTTGCCGGGCGTGCATTAGTTGTATTCAGAGTCCGCACCGGCAAAAGTTAGGCTATTCGGAGAGCACTTGCACACCGTTGAACCAATTCGATGGACGTCCGAAGGCGTCGTTCTGCTGGATCAACGCAGGCTGCCCGGAGAAGTGATCCATCATACTTACACCGATTATCGCGAGCTCGCGAAAGCCATCAAGGACATGGTAATTCGCGGAGCGCCGGCGATCGGCGTTGCCGCGGCTATGGGTATTGGACTCGCTGTTCAGAGGTCAAAAGCAAAATCTCTCGACGAATTGCGCACGGAGTTCCCACTCATTTGCGAAACGTTTGCCCACACTCGCCCCACTGCCGTTGATTTATTTTGGGCCATCGACCGCTTCAAATTGCGCTTCGAGGATCTCGCGCGCACGGCTCCAAAGGACGAAGCGGCAGCGTTAGAACGCATCCGCTCCGAATTGGTAAATGAAGCCCTGAAAGTCCATGAAGAGCGCCGCGAAGGCGACAAAAGTATTGGACGTTACGGCGCCGAACTTCTTCCCAAGAGCGGCCGCGTGATGACGCAATGCAACGCCGGCGCCCTTGCCACCGCTGGAATCGGCACCGCGCTAGGAGTCATCCGCATGGCTGTCGAAGGCGGGTACCGAATCGAAGTCATCGTCCCTGAAACTAGACCGTATCTCCAGGGCTCGCGTCTCACCGCCTGGGAACTTCACCAGGATCGCATCCCGCTCACTCTGATTACCGACAACATGGTCGGACATTTCCTGAAAACCGGCGGCGTCGGAGCCGTGGTAGTAGGCGCCGACAGAATTGCTCGTAACGGCGATACCGCCAACAAAATTGGGACTTACGGAATTGCGGTCATCGCGCGCGAAAACAGCGTGCCCTTTTACGTAGCAGCTCCACTTTCCACTATCGATTACTCGATTTCCTCCGGCGATCAAATTCCCATCGAACAGCGCTCCGAAGAAGAAGTAACGCATCTCGCCGGCATCCGCATCGCAGCCGACGTGCGCGCAGCCCATCCGGCCTTCGACGTCACTCCCGCGCGCTACATCACCGCCATAATCACCGAACGCGGCGTAGCCCGCCCACCCTTCGAAGCTTCGTTAAATGAACTGGCAAACCCGAAGTGATATACTGCGCGTAAGTCGGCCGGTTGGAGGTGCCCGTGTCCCGGCTCTGTATTGCAACTGCCGTACTCATCTCAACACTTATAATCCCCAGTAGAGTGTTCGCTCAGGGTCTAGGCGCGAACAACACCGACGCTGTGAGTCTGACTGGAACGATCTATTCTGAGAAATCAAAACGTCCAGTCGAGCAGGCCAACGTTCGCTTAAATGACACTGGCGGCAACCTGATCGAACAGACTATTACCACGGAGTCCGGGGAATTTGACTTTCGTGGAATTCGTCGATCCAATTACATTTTGACAGTCGAAGCTGCGGGTTATCAGTCCGATTCTTTGCATATTGAATTGAGTTTCGCCTCGGACCGGGGCATTTCCGTTTATCTTAAACCAAAGGAGACTGACCCGGCCGCCGTGTTCTCTGCCGCAAATATTTCAGCTCACGAAATGTCTATGCCGCAAAAAGCACGCGATTTGCTGGCATCCGGCGAAAAGAAACTGTATTCGGATAAGAATCCTAAAATGGCCCTCTTGGATTTCCAGCAGGCAGTTTCTGTCGCACCCAGCTTTTATGAAGTCTATTACCAGATCGGAATGGCCTACTTAACTCTCGGAACCCGAGACGAAGCCGAAAAGAGCTTCCGAAAATCCGTCGAAGTCAGCAACGACAAATACGGCGAACCTCTCATAGGTCTCGCCTCACTCCTGATAGATACCGGGGATATCGCGCAAAGTGAGCAAATGCTCCGGCACGGGCTCGAGCTGAGTCCCAGCGACTGGTTTGGCCATTACCAGCTCGGCCGCATCTTGTTCAATCAAGATAAATTTGCTGAGGCTCTGAAATCGGCAGAACAAGCCAGGTCCCTTGCCCCCAACGCTCCAATCGTCTACCGCCTGCTTTCCAATATTCATCTTAGCCAAAAAGATTATCCAGCGCTGATACAGGACCTGGACGTTTATATCAAACTCGACCCCGACAGTCCTGCTGGAGTCAGGGCTAAAGAAATCCGGAAACAAGCCGAGGAACAAATATCCAAGGACAAGCCGAACCCCGCGGCAAGTCCCTCGCCCTGAAGCCGTGTCCGCAACTCATCAATCCGCTGTCTAGTTGGTATTTATGGACCGGGCTGGCGCGCCTCCTACGACGGTCATGTCCTCCTCCATCAAGGGAAAAAGAGTTGCGAGGGAGCCCACCAGGATTCGATTGCACTTGAGCAAAAAAAAGGGCGGCCCCGGGAGGCCGCCCTTTTTTAATCGAGTTACGGTTAGAGTTAGAACGTGAACTTGGCGATTACCTGCAGAATGCGCGCACTCGCCAAGGAACCCGCGAACGAGCCGTACGGCGTGGTCGGCGGGCTAACGGTTGACTGGATGACACCAAAGTTCGCCGGACCAAAGTCCGTCGAGTTGTTCGGGACCTGGAAGTTGGGGTGATTCAGCACGTTGTATGCATTCGCACCGAGCTGAAGTCCCATGCGTTCCGTCAATCGGAAATTCTTTCGCAGGCTGAAGTCAGTATTGAAGTAATTCGGCCCGCGGAAAGTATTCCGCCGTTGGGTTCCGAAACCAGTCGGCGCTGGGTTATTGCAAACATTGTTTGGACCGCACGGAAGGCCATTAGACGGATTCGTCCCGGTGACGATGGCCGGATTCGGCTGCCCAGCAAAGTCAGCAATGTTAAAACACTGCACGTTTGGACTCTTGCAGGAAGAAGCAACGGATGTGATCGGCTGAGCCAACACCACTCCAGTTGCACCAAAGTTGCCGGCTATTTCGTTGTTAAAGTCACTAGCGTCCTCCAAGCTGAAGGGGAATCCGGTGTGATAATAGACTGTCCCGGACATTATCCAGCCGCCGAGCGCTGCGTCAACCAAGCGATTTTCGCTGTGGAACGGCATTTGGTATAGATAGTTGCCGCTCAAGTTGTGGCGCAGGTCGTAGTCTGCGTTGGAATAGTTTTGGCAGCGCAGACAGTTAGGATTGATCTGAACCTGTACCTGTGGAATGAATACAGCGTATGGCAGGATCCCGCCATTCGAAACATCGTCCAGCGCGTGGCTATAGGTATAGTTTAGGCGACCCATAAACCCGTGCCAGTTGTTTTGCTGGATCGAGAATGTTACGCCGTTGTAATTCGAAGTATTGCTGTTCGTAAGTGTGTTGACGTTGCCCAGCCGGAGATCCGCGGGCGTCGTCGGAAGACCGCCGAACCCATCGGGAGCAAACGTGTTCAAGTACGGATTGATGAGCAATCCATCATAGCCGCGATTGCCCACGTAGTTTGCCGATACCACCGTCGAGCGACCGATGGTGCGCTGAATTTCCAGGTTCCATTCGGTGTACTTTGGGTTGAGCAGCTTGTTTTGGCCACTGCCGATGCTATTCAAGCCAGGGAGCTGGCCTGCGCAGCCTGGAGTCGTGTTGAAATCGGCCAGGTTTCCGCCAGAGTGATAGACGGATTGGAAAGCCGTGTTGCAATTCACAACCCCGTTGGTTGCCGCGCCCGGGTCTGTGAACGCAAAATTGCTTCCTGACTGGTTAAAAACGAACGACGTGACTTGCGGGAAGTTTGTCGTAAACCGGTCCAAGATCGTCCCGGGATACAAATCGGAAAACTGTCCGATGCCGGCGCGAATGACCGTCTTGTCTCCCCACGGCGTCCAAGCAACTCCAATGCGGGGTTGGAAAACAACCGCCTCGACACTGGGAATAATACTGTGCGAGCCAGGATTCGTGATTGTGTCGAATGGTGCGTTTACGTCATGGCTCATAACGTTGAACGCTTGAAGCGGAGCCGAGCCGCAGTTTGATTGGCAAGCGCCGCCCGAGTTCCGATCGGCCCGAAGAGCCAAGGTCAGTTTCAGTCTCGGGGTGACCCGATACTCATCCTGGAAATACAAACCAAAGCTGTAAAACGCGATGGGTTGGCGGGAGTTGGTAGCGAAAGCCTGTCCTACGGCGTCGCCGACATTGACCCCACCCGGGTTAAGAACGTCGTTAGAAAAATCCAACGCGTTTAGGCTAATCGCCGGAAGCAGTCCTTCACTTGCTGTGTAGTCGCTAACATCATCGCGGCGGAAGTTAACGCCCATCTTGAAGCTGTGATTTCCGCGCGTGATCGACAAGTCATCTACGACTCCCCACTGGGTTACGTTGCGTCCCTGAGGAAAGATTGAAAACGTCGGGGAATCGCCGCAACCCTGGCCGAGGCATGCGAAGGGAATGTTAGTAAGTGAGAACAACCCAGGAAATGCCGCCTCCGCCGCGGGCAAGTTCGGGCTCTGGAAAATCGCCGAGTACCACAGCACAGATCCCACGATGTTGTTAACCACATTGGGACTGAAGATGTGCGTGAAGTTTATTTGCCCTTCATCTTGCGGCTGGACGCTGTGAATGTTCATTACCGGGCTGACTGGATCGGTATAAGTGGGCTGTGTTCCACGGTCGAATCTTGTGCGTCCGTAGATCTTATTGTTCTCGTTGACGTTCCAATCCACGCGTCCGGAAAGCAGCCACTCTTGGTTGCCGTTCGGGCTGCTCTGGAATACGCTTCCGGCGCAAGCATCGGTCACGCCAGCCTGGTTGATACCCAACCCGTTTAGACCGCCTACTGCTGGGGCCCCACCGCAACTGGCGGCTTGAGGATTAGCGTTGGCAGCAGCGAAAGCGGGCGAGGCGTTGTACAAGTTAAAGATGTTTTGGTAGAAAGGCAGCGCCGTCGCGGCGGTCGGAAGCGTTGCAACGTTTCCCAACACGAAATTCTCAAAAGCAGTGGTGGGATAAAAGGTGTTGCCCCCGCCGGAGGCCAGGGAGTAACGCAGCCCTTCGTTATTTACGAAGAAGAAAATCTTGTCCTTTATGATCGGGCCGCCGATCGAGGCTGCCCACTGGTTGTTTACCTCACGCTCGTATCCGTTAAAGAAATCGCCAGCATTCATTCCACCGGCGTTGTAGTAGTACACCGCATCGCCATGGAATGCATTACCGCCGGACTTTGTCGCGTAGTCGATCTGCGCGCCCGCCTGCCTACCATACTGGCCGGTGTAAGCGTTGCTGATTACAGACACTTCCTGAATTTCATTCGAACCGAGCAGCAGGTTGCTGGCGCCCGAGTTGTTCAGGTTGAGGAAAGGATCGTTGTAATCGTTTCCGTTCACCGTGAAAAGATTCGCGGTTCCCGGCAACCCGAAGGCGCTGAAGTTTCCATAGCCGCCACCGGTCGTATTCATGGTTACGCCCGGAGCAGTCTGCGCGATGTTGGTCAGGTCACCGCCAGGATTCGGGAGGTTCTCGATTTCGGCGGTGTCCATCGTGGTGGAAATATTCGCGTTCTCCGTCTGCAGCAGAGCGCCTTGTCCTGTCACCTCGACAGTGATCGACCCGCTGCCAAGCTCTAATTTCACATTGAATACCAAAGTTTCGCCGAGCGCGACGTTTACAGACTCGGTGGTTTGCTTAAAGCCCGAACGCACCACCACGAGCGTGTAAACGCCCGGCTTTACCAGCCCGAACGAATACCCGCCGCTCGCGTTGCTTTCGGTATTGAGTACTGCTCCCGTTGAGGGGCTCGTTAATGTCACCGTGGCGCCAACGATAATCGCGCCAGAGGGATCGGTTACGGTTCCGTTGATGGCCCCGGTAACCACGCTTTGTGCCATGGAAACACCTGGCAGGAGTAACAGCGCCGCAAATACTGCGACGAGAAAACGCTTCCAATTCATACAACCTCCTAGAGATTTAACTGAGAAAATTGGCGAAGCCTTGAAGAACATCAATTCCCCCGTTGCCCCAATACAAAAATAGATATGCCGAGATATCCATTGGCACGTTTATGTCCACCCTGCCTAACAAATATCTTGCTTCTAATCAGCTGGTTACGATTGTATGAAAATCCAGAAACTCTCTTGTCTACTGTTTTTCATATTTTATTGATATAAAATAGTATCTCGGACGACACCTCCCCGCTTCTACCAAGGACATTTTCGCGTTTTTTGGGCACCCCCACCGCTCACAGCCGGCGATAATGCCATCCGCTCGCCGAAGTTCGTGGCTAGTCGCGAGCCCTGCAAGTGATTGATAATAGACAGGCTGTACCTGCAGGGCCCCGCCCACAGTTGAAGAATAGGGTTCGGCTGATACTCGATACTCGTCCACGCGAATGGACACTCCGTATCCGACGGATTCGAGGGCGGGTATGGTTCGTTTAATACGATTCCGCTTGATTTTTGTTTACTATTATGGTAACATCGTTTCTGGCATTTTTTCGCCTAGGCTTTGTGAGGGTGGCATATGCAAGGTGACAGTGATATTTATATTTGGAAGGCGAAAGCGCGAAGACCAACCATCTCGGCTGGCTTGGACACAGCCGCAAAACATCCGGCGCCGTCGCTTCCGGATAGCGGAGAGGGATCTGCTTTTTCGCAGTTTCTTGTACGCATTGACCGCCATTTTCGCCCATTTCTAACCGGTTCTGGCTCACAAACAGAATTCGATGTAACCCACTCAAAACAAACGACCGCCCAATTTCTAACCGGGGCCAGAACTCACATTAAGGAATCCGAATGTCGCAGCGGGTTTTCTCCGCTTTTCGCGGCCGAACTTGTGATCTCGCTCGCACGATGATCTTAGTTCTCCGCTCGAAATCATCCGCGCATTTTGTCTCCGATTTTTTCTTTGGATTAATGCTTGACTCTGAAAAAGTGTTTCTGTAGGATGGGGGTTCGTCTGTAGTTCTTCCAGTTGACCTGGGAGTACCTGCTCTTTGACAATCGGATGATACATGCCAGAACCCGTTTGGT
>Ga0209330_1000005_pt1 | contig 126863 bp, 98 predicted proteins | sample JacPinW_OM2H0_O3_FD_187969 | JGI IMG/M metagenome (GOLD analysis project Ga0209330, IMG submission 187969) | Forest soil microbial communities from Algoma, Ontario, Canada - Jack Pine, Ontario site 1_JW_OM2H0_O3 (SPAdes) (version 2) | ecosystem: Environmental > Terrestrial > Soil > Boreal... | reverse complement strand
CGATCGTAGGAGTGCCGGTAATTCCTATTTCGGGGTTGATGTCTTGCGTATTGCCCACGTCGCTGGTTGAAAGCGTAGTTGCCCCGTTAATGAGAAAAGATACGTGCCACAGTTGAGTTCCGTTATCGGCGTCGAAGGCATACAAACTGTCGTGTTCCGTCGCGACGTACAAAACATTGTGAGTTCCGTTTCCCGGAATGGCGAGAGCGGGCACGTACAATGGTTGCGCGTACACATAGCCATCGACAGTCAGGGTAAATAATTTACCGAACGATGTGGAGTTGACGTTCGTGGGCGTCAACACAGTCTCTGTCGTATTCTGTCCAGTCCGAGCCACATCATAATGCTGCGTAAGAATCGGTGTCTGGGCAGACAACGAAGCCGATGCGAGCAAAACCCCGAGGAGTATAAAGGTCGCACATCGGACAAGTGTGAGAGCGTCGCGGAGTGCGCGAGTGCCAGAAGATAAACGCAGAGCGTTGCACGTAATTGGAGTCATCGGTTTTTCGCCTGGAACAACTGGAATAAGCGGACTGGGATGTGTAACGCTACCGGAGATCGCTTGGAATTTCATCATAATTCTTATCAAAAAAGCAGTGTTTCCAGTCCTAGTACTGCAAGTATTTTCGGGGGTCGGAGGAAACGGCTCTGACCAGGGGAGCTCGTCTTAGATAGCTCTTGAGAGTGGGTCAAAACAGAACACTATAATCGATAGTTTGACAATGGTTTCGGGAACCCGTCTTCGCGAAACGAATCCTGGGAAACCGTGGAACTCCCTTGGGAAATCGCTGTGGAAAAAATGATGTGGCGCGCTGAGTTTTTCGAGGGTCCCAGATCTATTTGACGGGGGCGGGAGACGCCGCAAGTAGTTCCCTGATGTCGTCCGCTTGAGTAAGCTTGGGATTGATCTGGAGCGCGGTCGTGAACTCCTTCTTGGCCATCGGGAGATTGTTAGCTTTTTGATAAGCCATGCCGAGGTGATAGTGATACGTCGCGCTGTCCGGACTCCCCTTCACGGCTTCACGCAACGTCTCGATTGCGGCGCTATAAGCGCCCTGATGGTAGTAGGCCCAACCGAGAGTGTCCGCCGAATTAGGCAAATTGGGCAGACCTTTCCGCGCGGTTTGAGCCAGTGAGAACGCCATATTGACGTTGCCTCCGTGCTCGAGCATCAGGTATGCGAGGTTATTTGCCGCCAGCGGATAGTCGGGTTGGATTTCCAGAGCCTTCTTATAAAGATCTTCTGCCTGCTGCCAATCATTGCGTGTTTCTAATACGCTTCCGAGACCTAAGTAGAGGCGAACGTCGTTGGGATTGTCCTGGATAGCTCGCTGGAAACTGGCGATTGACTGATCAACCGAGCCGCGCGCAGCTTGGACGTTTGCGAGCAAGAGAGCCGCCTGCACGTTATGCTTATCAAGCTCGAGAGCTTTCTGAGCCGCATTCTCCGCTTTCTCCAGTTCTTTGTTGCGAAGCTCGATCTGGCCGAGCAGAAGATAAAAAGCGCTACTGTTAGGCACAAGCGCGATCTGATCTTGCACGGTGCGCAGTGCTTTCGCTGAGTCCTTGCGGGCAACGGTTATTTCTACGAGCCCTGTAAGCGCATCGGATGACGACGGAGCGAGCTTCAGCGCCTGAGCAAAATATCTCTCGGCTTCGTCAGGCTTCTTCTGCCCCAAGCGGAGTTCGCCCATCTTGATATATCCATCCGGATTCTGTGGCGCTACTTCGATGGCCGACTTCAAGTCGGCTTCTGCTGCGCTCGGATTTCCCTGCCAGGAAAACGCTTCGCCTTCGTAGATGTATCCTTCAGGTGCGCCAGGAGAAATGGATTTTAGAGCAGCGCCGCTTTCCGCCAAGAGCTTTGGGTCATGTTTTTGCAACGCGAGTGCCGCGAGCGCCCGATGGGCGTCGGACATGGACGGCTGCAGGCGGGCAGCGTTTCGCCATTCGGTCTCAGCTTGGCCCAAGTTTTTTGTACCCGCGTAAGCGAGTCCAAGCTGGAAATGACCAACTGCGTTGTCGGGCGCGTCTTTAAGCGCGGGCTCCAGAGTGTGAATCGCATCGGCATACTTCTGCTGGCGATTGAAGATTGCGCCTCGCAAGATCATGGCTGCCGGATCCGAAGGAAGATTCTTCAAGATGGCGTCGCTAACCTTGGCGGCTTCGTCCAGTTGGTTTTGCTGGATCAGGAGCTGCGCGTAGGCCTCGGCGATGGCATTATCTTTGGGATGTTGAGAATAGACCGTGCTGAACTCGGCGACTGCTTTGTCTAATTCTCCCTGACTCGAATAAAAATCTCCGAGCAACCGATAGCCGGAAGGGTTGTCTTTCAGCGCGATCTTGGCTTGCTGAATGGTCTGTTCGGCTGCGGGCTTCTTGCCTTCCGCGAGATAAAGATTGGCCAGCGCAATCCGAGAAGAGGGATTGTGTGAATCGAGAGCGATAGCCGCTTGATACTGCTTTTCGGCGTCAGGCCAGCGTTTTTGACGCTGATAGAAATTTCCAAGGGCAATTATCGCGGAGGCGGATTTCGGGTCAAGCGAGATTGCTTTCGAAAAGTTTTGTTCCGCTGCAGCGATTTCATTTGATTTTTCATACATAAATGCGAGGCTCAGATAGGACTGGGAGCGTTTCGGATCCATCTGTACGGCCTGTTGAGCCTCGCTCAAGCCTTTTTTGGGGTCTCCGAGCGCAGCATCCGAATTGGAGAGAACCATCTCGGCCTGCGCGTTGCCGGGATCATTTTTTAGTACGAGGGCTGCGCGATCACGCGCGTCTTGAAATCTGCGGCCGGCAAAATACAATTCCGCAAGGTCGAGCTGCGCTTTCAAATTGGAAGGATCCAGTTCGACGGCATGGCTTAATTCCTGAAAGCCATGAGTCCAATCTCCCCTTTTTATGAGACAGCGCGCTAACTCGTAATGCGCTTGGGCGAACTTCGGATCAATCTGGATGGCATTTTGATATTCGATGATGGCTTCCTCATATTTGCCCCTTTCGAAGTAAGAGAGTCCTTTGTCGAGATATTCCTTCTTGCGGATCTGCGGGTCACGAGAACACCCGAATATCAGGACGACCGCCAGGAGCAAGCCAATACATTGATATTGCACCTTGCCAGATTTCATTTCGACCTTTCGTGGCTATAATCGCGCATTACCGGAATTCTATCGCTTCGAAAGGACACAATCCAGAGACCTCTTTGAAGCTGCGACCATTCAGGAAACGATGGGCTGTATCTAACACAAACTAAGTATCTTACACAAGAGATAGGGCCGCGGCTGTCCACGCCTGCCTAGTCCATAGTGAAAGCTCCCGGAGGTCGGGCACAAAGGGAAACTATTTTGCCCATTCGTGGAAAGTTCTTAGGATTTTCGCTGGCGACCTCAAGCGAGGGGAAGGAACCTCGTCTATATATAAGTCTATCAAAAAACGCATCTTAACCATAACATTCAGGTTCTGAGAGCATTCTTGGCGGCTGGCAATGGCGTTGCAGTCACTAGTGACGTGCGGTAGTCCGCGGTAGTCCTATGTACCTGTGGGCTACTTTGACAGAGGATGAGAAGGACAATTATGGCGAGTAATGGGGTCGGAGTTGCCTCAGTAAAAGAGGAATTGGGGTTTGTAGGGGGTATGTGCCCCGCAATGCAAACACTTGAAAGCGTGATCGCTGAGATTGCGCCAACCAATATACCGGTTCTGCTTGTAGGGGAAAGCGGGGCCGGCAAGGAGATGTTCGCCCGACGAATCCACCAATTATCGGCGAACGCTGACGAGCCGTTGGTCAAGGTCGCATGCGCCTCAGTAAACCTATCGAATTTTGCAAGCGAGCTGGGATTAAACAAAACAGACATATCGGGAGAAGGGTTCAAAACTCTGACGGGGACGGTTTTTTTCGATGAGATTAGTGAACTTGACGCGCCTTGTCAGCGGAGTCTCCTCTACGCTTTACCCGATGGGGAAGCGAGGCCTCGCCGCGGGTCACTTGGAGCTCGAGTGATTTCCACGACCAACCGGAATCTTGATGATGAAATGAGAGCGGGACGTTTTCGCAGCGAGCTCTACTACCGCATCAATGGAGTGTGCCTACGTCTTCCTCCTTTGCGGGATCGCAAAGAAGATATTCCCCTTCTGGTGGAGTCTTTTTTGACGAAATATGCAGCGGAATTTGGCCGGCCGCGGCCGTCCTTGAGCCCGCGCGCACTTCGAATGCTGTTGGATTATTCCTGGCCGGGGAACATCCGTGAACTCGAGAACGCAGTAAAGAAAATCGTAGCGCTAGGTGCGGAAAATCTGGGACTGCCTGAGCTGGTTGCCGAGCGGGTCGAGGTGAGAAGCGAGTCCACGGAGTTGCGCAGCTACTCTTTAAAAGCCGCTGCCCGAGCGGCGTCTCGAGAGGCCGAGCGGGAAATGATATTGGAAGCGTTGGCGCGTACTCGCTGGAATCGTAAGCGAGCCGCACAGGAATTACAGATCAGCTACAAGTCCCTTCTCTATAAGTTGAAGCAGATCGGCCTGCCGGATTCCAGAACTGAATAGCCGAAGTAGGAGAGCAAGATGTCAAGACGATCGCAGATGTGGATGATTCTTTCGCTGGCCGCAACGGTAATGCCCGCGCAAGCTCAGCAAGCCGCGAGCAGCAACCAACCCGCGGCGCAGTCTGCTCCGGCTCCGGCGGACGCAAACGCAGCGGCTCAGAAGGCTGCCACGCAGGATCCCAACTACATCATCGGGGCACAGGACGTGTTGGACGTCAGCGTGTGGAAGGAACCCGAGGTTTCCCGAGTGGTGCCAGTTCGCCCAGACGGAAAAATTTCGCTGCCGTTGCTCAACGATGTGCAAGCGACTGGTCTGACGCCGGCGCAATTGGCCGCGCAGATCACCGTGGCCCTGAAGAAATACGTGACCAGTCCGCAAGTAACCGTAATCGTCGCGACCATTAACAGCCAGCGAATTTACATTATCGGCGAAGTGGCCCGCCCCGGGGCGTTTCCTATGTTGCCGGGAATGAACGTGCTGCAGGGGCTTTCGAGCGCAGGCGGATTCACACAGTTCGCGAAGACCAAGAGCATCTACGTTCTAAGAATGGAAGACGGAAAGCAGCAGAAGTATCCAGTGAATTACAAAGAAGTAGTTAGCGGGAAGCACCCGGAGCAAGACATTTCGTTAAAGGCCGGGGACACGATCGTGGTGCCCTAGAAGAAATGATGCGCAAAACGCCTTACATAATCGGAATTGTCATCTGCATTGCGCTAGCGGCATCATCTGCGCGCGCTCAACAGCAGACCCAGGATCAGCCGATTCCTGCATACCATTCTCCGCTCGCCTCGCAGGCGGATAATCCCGATCCAAATGCGCCTCCTCCTCAGCTCTTGCCTGATAATCGGACGCTCACCGGGGCCCAGGATCCCTCGCTCGGCGTGCCATCGACCAACCACAGCTATTGGACTCCGCATGTTGATGTGTCGGTCACGCTTGATTCTGCTCCTCCCGTTGCGGGAGGAGGAGAAGGCTGGACTACCTGGACTAGCCTTACTGGAGGGGTCGACCTGCGCTGGCTATCGGGCCGGTCTGACATGACGGTGAACTACGTGGGTGGCGGAGCGTTGTCGAACGACGGAGCTTCCAGCAACGGAATTGTGCAGGATTTGAACTTCGTGGACAGGTTCAATTTTCGACGTTGGGCACTGACTGTTATCGAACAGGCGGCTTACACCCCCGAAACCGCTTTCGGCTCCGGTGGATTCCCGGGAATATCGGTTCCTGGTGGAGCTCCGGGGTTGGGAGGACTAATCCCGGGCCAGACCATTATTACCAGCGAAGGGCAGCGCTTCTTTAATACCACTCTCGGTGAGGTTGACGTATTTCTTACACCGCGTTCATCTGTGACGTTTTCGGGAGGTTATTCGCTTTTGCATAGTTTTGGCGGAGATTTTCTGGATTACGGGGACATCATCGCTCTGGCCGGATACAACTATCAAGCGACTCGGAAGGACTCGGTCGGCATTTCGTACGTATTTGGCGGACTTCGTTACAACAACTTCGACGAGACGATCAATACCAACACCTTATTGGTGTCTTACGGCCGAAACATTACGGGGCGCTTGGCGTTCCGGATCGGGGCCGGGCCGGAATTTGCGACGATCAATTTACCGATCATTCCGGGAACAGGTGTCGGCACCATCGGACCACCTTCGGCAGGGTCCACAAGCCACCTGTATTGGTATCTCTCGACGTCGGTGCAATATCAAATGCAGCGGACGGCGTTCTCGGCGGGCTACAGCCACGGTGTTGCCGGCGGATCCGGCGTGTTCGGAGGCTCGATAGGGGATACGGTGACAGGTTCCGTGTCGCGGCAATTATCACGAATTTCCAGCGGTAGTTTTAATGTTGGATATTCTAGAAACTCAGGATTGTCTGTTACCGGCCTGCCGCAGATCCCCAATTCAAATCAAGCCTTCGATTACTTGTTTACTGGCGTGAATTATTCCCGCTCGTGGGGTCGTTCCTTGAACTTGAATGTGGGTTACCAGTTGCAGTATCAAAATTCGAATTCTTCGTTCTGTACTGGCGCCGGATGCGGCTCAAGCTTTACTCGTAATCTAATCACGTTTGGTGTGGGTTGGCGCAAACAGCCAATCCCGATTGAATAACGCGACGTTAAATCGAGACTCGAAAAAGAGGGTGGAATGGCACAGCGTGAATTAACTCAAGCAGACTACATCGCAATCTTACGGCGCCGGTGGGTGCTGATAACCGTGCTCGCTCTGGTGGGAGCGCCGCTCGCTTACGGCGTCTCGCGGTTTCTGCCGAACCGCTACAAGTCGCAAACACTCGTGCTCGTAGAGCCACCCACGGTGCCGACGGACTTTGTAAAACCCGTGATTACTACTGAAATCAATGAACGTTTGGCGAGCATGCAGGAAGAAATCCTAAGCAGGACGCGGCTCGAGCCGATTATCCACCAATACGGGTTGTACTCGGGAGACGTAAACCGCGTGCCGCCTGACGCGCTTGTGGCGCGGCTTCAAAAGGACATTGTAATCACTCCGATTGAGCCGATGGCGGAGACACGCTCGCAAGAGTTGCCGGGTTTCCACATTATCGTAACCCTGGATAATCCGCGGACGGCGCAGGAGGTTTGTTCGGCCATCACGCACATGTTCATTGAAGAGAGTATCCGGCTTCGGCAGCAGCGCTCCGAGGATACGACCCAGTTCATAGCTCAACAGCTCGTGGATGCAAAAGCGAAACTCGATGAGCAGGATTCGAGATTGGCGGCATTCAAGAGCCGCTATCTCGGGTCACTCCCGGATGAAGAGAAAGGAAACCTGAACCTCCTAATGGGATTGACTTCGCAACTTGATGCGGCAACCCAGGCGCTGGCGCGCGCCCAACAAGACAAAAGTTTTGCGGAGTCAATGCTGACCCAACAGTTGGGGGCTTGGCAAGCGGCACAAAGCGGCACCAGCCCTGAAACAGTAGATATGCAACTGACTCAGTTGCAAACGCAACTCGCGAATCTCCAGTCGAAATATACGGATGATTATCCGGATGTAATAAAAACCAAGAATGCTATCGCAGCGCTGCAGAAAAGGTTGGCCGAAAGCGAACCGCCGAAAGCCTCCAGTGATGGCAAGCCTTCGAAAACGACGTCGGAGCCCCCTCAAATCGCCCAATTGCGCGCCGGAATCCACACGACGGAACAAGTGATTACGGAAAAAACCAAGGAACAAACCAAGATTCAGCAAGAGATTAAAGTTTATCAGGATCGCGTGCAATCGAGCCCTGCGGTGGAACAGCAATACAAAGAGCTGACACGCGATTATCAAACAGCGCTCGATTTCTATAACGATCTATTGAAGAAACGAGATCAGTCCACGATGGCGACTGATCTTGAGCGTCACCAGGAAGGCGAACAGTTCAAGATACTTGACCCCGCCAATTTGCCGGATCAGCCTTCATTTCCGAACCGCCCGGCTTTCACGCTGGGAGGATTCGGCGGGGGCCTAGCTTTGGGACTTGCGATTGCGTTCCTTCTGGAGGCTCGGGACACGTCATTCAGAACCGAGCGAGATGTCGAATTCGCTTTACGGCTACCGGTGCTCGCCATGGTTCCATCTATCGAGCTGATGGCGGGCCCGAAGTCAAAGCATTCGGTTATTCAGAAAGCCGACGATCCTCCCATAGAAGCCGGAGCGAGGGCCTAAAAAATGTATCAGAAATTTTTTGGGCTGCGCGAGAGCCCATTCAACGTCAACCCGGATCCGCGTTATCTCTTTCTGACGAAACAAATTCAGGAAGCGCTAGCGGGCCTAACGTATGGTATTCAGAATCGCAAAGGATTCATTCTGCTTACCGGGGAAGTTGGAACGGGCAAAACTACCCTGTTGAACAGATTGCTCGATTGGCTGCACGGGCAGAGAGTGGCGACGGCCTTCGTCTTCAATTCACAAGTCAACGTCAGCCAGCTTTTTGATTTCATGATGGCCGACTTCGAGATTCCCTGCGAGACGCGGCACAAGAGCCAGGTATTGCTGCGGCTCAACGCATGGCTGCTCGATCGGTATCGCGCCGGCGAGACGGCTGTTCTGATTGTGGACGAGGCCCAGAACCTGTCGCTCCAGGTGCTGGAAGAAATTCGGCTCCTGACCAATCTCGAAACCTCGACCGAAAAACTGCTTCAGATCGTGCTCACAGGACAGCCGGAACTGGAAGAGAAACTGAAATTGCCACAATTGCGGCAGCTTCGGCAACGCATCACCTTAAGGTGCCGGACCGGCGCGTTGACCCTGGAGGAGACGTTTGGGTACATCGCTGAGCGTTTGCGCATCGCCGGCGCGAATGGAGAGCCGATATTCTCGAAAGAAGCTATTCAGACCGTACACTTATATTCACGAGGAATTCCTCGAATCGTTAACTTGCTTTGCGAACATGCCTTAATCAATGCGTATGTGGACCACTTGCGGCCCGTTCCGGCGTATTTGGTGGAAGAGGTGGCGAGAGAATTTCAGCTCGATGAGATCGAACCCATCGCTCCTGCAGGCGTTTCGAATGGTAACAAGCCGCCTGTAGATGCCCAAGTGTTGCTTCAGAATCTAGACGAACTGCTCAGTCGTTTGCGCGAGGCAAACATCATGCCGGTAACGACGCGCGAAAGGAAACCATGAGTCGCATTCACGAAGCTTTGAAAAAGGCCGAACAGGAAAGAGCTGCAGCCCAGCCAGCCGATAACTCGCCTTCTCTGCCGAGCACGGCGACGGAAGTCATGCCGCGTGCGCGTGAAGGATCGGATGACGCTCCAAGCATATTCAAGCATTCGGCCGCTAGCATTCCCCAGCCCGGGAACCTAAAACGCTTCGAAGATTTGTGCGAGCAATGCGCCCATCCCCACTGGCACCCGGATCTGAATGTAAACATTTTTTCCAATCCCGCTTTAAGCGCAATCGCGGCGGAACAGTTTCGGACTTTGCGTTCGCGGCTTTACCAACTTCGGGGCAGCCAGCAGCTTCGCACGCTCTTGGTAGCCAGTTCGGTGCCCGCAGAAGGCAAAACGTTTGTAACCAATAATTTGGCGCAAGCGATTGTTCGTCAGCCCGATCGCCGCTGTTTGATCATCGACGCGGACCTAAGATGTTCCCGTCTCCACGTGCCGCTCGGCGCACCGCCCTCTCCCGGGTTGACGGATTATTTGCTTGGCGAGGCAGACGAGACGGCCGTCATTCAGCACGGGCATGAAGGAAACCTTTGCTTCATTCCCGGAGGGAAAGAAGTTGCCAACCCAAGTGAATTGCTTCTAAACGGGCGGCTGAAAACCTTGTTGGATCGAGTGACGCCGATTTTTGACTGGGTCATCCTGGACTCTCCGCCTCTCCTTCCGGTAGCAGACGCAAGCTTGCTGGCAGATCACGTTGACGGTGTGATTTTGGTGGTGCGCGCGGCCTCGACTCCAACCGTAGCAGCGGAGCGAGCCTGCCAAGAGTTGCAAGGCAGGAACGTAATAGGGGTGGTGTTGAATGCTGTAGAGCAGGCGCAAGCTTATGGTTCGTACTACTACGCAGGTTATGGTTACGGACAGGAAGAAGCCAAATCAGGCCAGCCCTGAAGTACCGTTTGGCCGATCGAATGCTTTGAAGAGGCCCTGCTGCGACTGAGATACTTTGGTTATGTGCGACCAGGAAAATGGGTCCCAGAGGAATTCACCGTATGTCCTTTATTAGGCGGTAGTTGACTTTGGGAAAAGAAGTGGAACTCTGGGATAGCAATGTTCATAAAGTGATTCAAGTCGTTGTTCCAGAAATGGCAAATACCCAAAGGATGTCTCAATTAAGGCATTAAGCTTCATAGATTTACCCAAAGCGCGACTAGAGTTTGCAGTGGCAGTCATCGTGCAAACCTGTATTCGAGGGTCGATTGTGACTCTCAGGGCGGTAGCACAATCGTAGTAACAATATGAGACCAAATCTCAAAACCGAGTGCGACGCCGATACAGGAAACCGACGGGATAGCGTCAATGAATATCCCTGGTTCGCTTTGCAGGTTCGAACGCGCCACGAGTCCGGTGTGTCAAATTATCTGCTTGGTCAGGGCTATGAGTCATTTCTTCCCCTTTACAAGTGCCGGAAGCGCTGGTCCGACCGGGTTAAGGAAGTAGAAACTCCGTTATTTCCGGGCTATCTATTTTGCCGCTTTGATCCCCAGGACCGGCTGCCCATTATGAAAACGCCGGGCGTGATGCAGATAGTCGGTGTGAACCGCGTGCCAGTTCCGGTTGATGAGGTTGAGATCAACGCTATCCAGACTTTGGTGGCTTCGGGTGTTCCGAATCAGCCGTGGCCATTTTTGCAAGTAGGCGAGAAGGTGCGAATCGAGTCAGGTTCTTTGCGTGGTCTGGAAGGAATCCTGATGGATTTCAAGGGGACCCAGCGGCTCGTGCTTTCGATCACTTTGCTTCAACGTTCGGTATCCGTGGAAATCGATAGTGCATTTGTGTCTTCAACTGCATCTTCGCAGCGAGCGAGAGTGGAAAAAACAGCGGCGGCGTGCAGGCCGGTCCAGATTGTGACGTAACGGCAAGATTAGCAGAAGCTGAAATGAGTTTCGGAGAACGAGTTAACAAAGAGGTTGAGTGAGCCGCGTGTCTACAACGAAACCACGAATTGTCGAACATGTTAGGAAGTCAGTTGGAATTGAGGCGAATTCCGCCAGCTCGATGGCGGGCTTTCTTGCCGAGGACCAATTTCGCCGAATGCTGGCCCGGGAAAGAAAGAGGTCGGAGCGTTCTCGGAAACATCTGGTTCTAATGCTGATCGATGGTGGATTGAAGAACAAGAAGACGGACGCGCTTTTAGAACAGATTGCGGTCGTGCTATGCGCGTCGATTCGCGAGACCGACCTGGCGGGGTGGTTCGAGGCGAATTCTGTCTTTGGAGTAATCTTCACTGAGTTCGGAGACTGCGATGTCAGCGCAGCTGTGAAGATTATCGAGGCCAAAGTTACGGCCGGCCTTCAAAACTCCTTCAAGGCTACTCAACTGAGCAGTTTCCAAATCTCTTTTTACGCGTTCCCGGAAGGTTGGGAGGGAGATGGGCATCAGCGGCCGGTGGACCCGACGATGTATCCCGACCTGTTCGAAGTCAAAGAGAAAAAGAAACTGTCATTGCTGACCAAGCGCGTGATGGATGTCATGGGGGCCTCATTGGCCGTGTCAATGCTCTCACCGATTTTTCTACTGGTGGCTATCATCATCAAGTTGACATCGAAGGGGCCAATTTTCTTTCGACAAGAACGAGTGGGCCAGTTCGGGTCGCGGTTCGTATTTATTAAGTTCCGATCGATGTACGTTTCAACGGACGCCGCCATTCACAAGGAATACGTCAGAAAATTCATCGTGGGGAAAGCGAATTCCGCCGCACAGGAAGGAAGCAAGAAGGGCGTCTATAAGATTACAAACGATCCACGAGTCACTTGGATTGGAAGGCTTCTGCGGCGCACGAGTCTTGATGAAATACCTCAATTCTGGAATGTGTTGAAAGGCGAGATGTCGCTGGTGGGTCCGCGCCCTCCGATTCCCTACGAAATTGAAGCCTACGATATTTGGCATCGCCGCCGCTTGCTGGAGTCGAAGCCGGGCATCACTGGGTTGTGGCAAGTGCACGGCCGAAGCAAGACTACTTTCGATGAAATGGTCAGGCTGGATTTGCAGTATTCCAGAATGTGGTCGCCTATGTTGGACGTAAAAATACTTCTCCAGACTCCTCGCGCGGTGTTTTCAGGCGACGGCGCATATTAGTCTGATGACACTCCTGGTAAAGTTCGAGCGTTTCGAAACTCTCTGGCCAGGCGCGCCCGGGATTTAGACTGCTCGTGGTTTGTTTCGGCGGCCGCAAAGATTCTGTTCCTTTCAGGATTTGAACTCTCAGGGTGAAAAAAAAGATGGCTACTAGTCTAGACGTTGACTCTACTGCAAAACTCGGTAAACAGCGGGATTCAAGCGAAAGCGTAATTAGGATGGGGGTGATTGGATACGGCTACTGGGGTCCGAACATCGTCCGGAATTTCCACGGCCAGGAGCGTTCCCGCGTCGTTGCTATTTGCGACAAGACGCCTAAGTCATTGCAGCGCGCCCGGCAGGCCTATCCGGAAATTCGCGCAATCCACGATTGCAACGACATTCTTACTGCCACCGACATCGACGCAATCGCGATTGTGACACCTGTTTGGACACACTATGAACTTGCCAAAATCGCTTTGGAAAATGGCAAGCACGTATTCGTTGAAAAGCCGTTTACCTGCACTACCGCACAAGCCGAAGAACTCATCGAACTGGCGGAACGCAAGAAGTTAAAAATCATGGTGGACCACACGTTTTTGTTCACCGGCGCCGTCAAGCGCATCAAGGAATTCATCGACAACGGGACTCTGGGCGATCTCTATTACTACGACTCGACGCGCGTGAATCTTGGACTCTTTCAGCACGACGTAAATGTGCTCTGGGATTTGGCGCCGCACGATCTTTCGATTATGGATTATTTGCTCAAGGACAAGCCTGAGGCGATCGTCGCCACGGGCGAGCGCCATTTAAACGGCGTTGCCGACATTGCATTCCTCACTCTCTATTACCCGAACAATATGATCGGGCACATCAATGTGAACTGGCTGTCGCCGGTGAAGGTGCGCACAACTCTTATCGGCGGCGAGAAGAAAATGCTGGTTTGGAACGATCTCGAAGCTGACGAAAAGCTGAAAATATATGACAAGGGCGTGCAAATGAGCGGCGACGGAGTCTACCAACTGCTCGTGAGCTACCGCTCCGGCGATATGTGGGCGCCTCGAGTGGAGCAAGTTGAAGCTCTGAAGTTAGAGGCAGCCTATTTCGTCGACTGCATTGTGAACAACAAAAAACCGTTCAATGATGGAGCCGCGGGACTGCACGTAGTACAAGTGCTGGAAGCCGCCGATCAGTCCCTTCAGCAAAGAGGAAAAGTCATCCGGCTGTAGCCCCGGCTTCGGACTCTATCTAGCGTCGCACGTGCGCGCTAGTCTCGTTGGTGAGCCACTTATTCGCCGCCAGCAAGACGAAAGGGCAGGCTACCCGGCGTTTTAGAAGCCAAGAAGCGGCGAAATTACTGCCTGATATAGTACGTCATTTCTCCGCCGTCGGTTGTGACGCGAAAACCTTGGCACGCGGCATCAAGCACCGCCTTGCACCCGGGGCGCACATGATCGTGCAATTCAATCACAATTCCTTTGACTCCACGCATCCAATCGGCGCAGTTCGCGAAGGCTTCAATTTCTCCGCTTTCGATGTCCATCTTGAGGAGGTCAATCGATTCGATTCCGGTTTCGCGCAGCAAGGTCTGCATAGTGAGGCCGCGAACGGGGATACCCGTCTCGGTAACCGTGAACGCCCATTTCTCCGCCTCCTCGGCTGGAGCTGCACTTATGGGTCCAAGATGAAGATCGCCGTCAGAGTTCCACAAGGCCGCGTTGACTGGAACGACGTTGGGGTAAGCCGCAACGTTTTTCAGCAACATGGCATAGTTGGACGGCTCAGGTTCAACGGCGACTATCCTGGCGAAGGGATATTTATTCGCGTAGAACAAAGTGGCCATTCCGACGTTCGCCCCGGCATCAATAATCGTTCTGGGTGTGAACGGCAAGGCTACGTTGTACGCCTCGTGAAGCAGAAGATCGCTATACAGCGAAACATCGGACGTTCTAAGCCGAAGATGGACGGGATGTTTTACGCCGCGCGGCGAGACGGAAATCTCCTTCGGCATGCCAAAGATTCGGTTGGAACTCGCGCAAAGAAGCCCCCTAATCCCAAAGACTCGGTAGTAACCGACTATGCCTCCATAGACGCTCAAGGGGGAATCTGCCTCGTGACTTCACGCGCGTTTCCTAAATAGTCCCACAATGGGCTGAGGAACGGAAGACATAAGCAATCTCTAAATTTCCATCTCGCATGCCGGTAGCACAAGCGCAGTGACGACATGAGATCAACTCTCAAATCCGAAATGCGATACTGAGAAAGTGACAGCAAGATAGGCCAAGTCTCGCCGAATCCTCGCGTTAGCATTGAAACTCCAATAAAAAGAGGCAGAAGCCAAACATGGACCAGTACTTGTGTGTGGCACCGGACGTAAAGCTCGGTAAGAACGTAAAACTGTCGAAGTTCATTAATCTGTACGGATGTGAAGTAGGCAACGATACAAAAATCGGCGCTTTTGTGGAAATCCAGAAGAATTCAAAGGTTGGGAATAACTGCAAAATTTCGAGCCATACGTTCATCTGTGAAGGCGTCTTCATTGAAGACGCCGTGTTCGTCGGTCACGGAGTGACCTTCATTAACGATTCTTATCCGCGCGCGACTACAGAGGACGGTCAGCTGCAAAGCGAGCAAGATTGGAAGGTGGAGAAGACGCTGGTGAAGTCCCGTGCGTCAATTGGGTCGGGCTCCACAATTCTTTCGAAGGTTGTTATCGGCGAGAACGCGATCGTTGGTGCCGGAAGCGTGGTGACAAAAGACGTTCCGGCAAACGCGATTGTGGCCGGCAATCCCGCAAAAATCCTGCGTTACATCACGCCAGAAAAAACAACGGCATAGCTCCCTTATATAAGTGAGGCGTAATCGGTGCCCTCCAAGCATTTCGAATTCGGCGGCGGTCTTCAGCAGACACTACTGCACCCCATTGCGTTGGTCGCAATGGTTGTGTCAGTTATCCTGATACTATTTCTGCCCCGAAAATATGTGATCGTGCCGGTGCTGTTTACTTCCTTAGTGATACCTCTGGCACAACAAGTCGTGGTGGGCGGATTACATCTCTTTGTGATGCGGATCATCATTCTGTTCGGCTGCGCCCGCATGCTGATCTCAAAGGTGTCATCACAAGACGAGCTTCTCGCCGGTGGGTTTAACTCCGTGGACAAGTGGTTCACGCTGTGGGCCATTTTCCGGACATTAACAACCCTCGTGCTGTATGCATCGATGCCGGCGGTGATCGGGGAATGCGGCTTCCTCTGGGATGTGTTTGGCGGGTATTTTCTCTTCAGGTTTCTGATTCGGGATCGCGAGGACATTACTCGGTCGGCCAAGGTTCTTGCGCTAGTCGCGGCTGTTGCTGCTGCGGGTATGTTGAACGAGAGGCTGCACTTTCAGAATGTATTCGGGTTTCTTGGAGGCGTTCCTATTATACCGGCCATTCGGATGGGTACCATCCGGGCGCAAGGCCCATTTATGCACGCCATCTTGGCTGGCACATTCGGCGGTACTTTGGCGCCTCTGTTCTTCTGGCTATGGAAGGTAGCGAAATCCAAATTCCTCGCGGTGGTTGGGTTTATTTCATCGAGCATCATTGTAGTGGCAGCGGCATCGAGTACGGCACTCATGGCACTTGGCGGGGGTATATTCGCGATATGCTTGTGGCCGCTCCGGAAGAAGATGCGGCTGATCCGTTGGGGCATCGTCATCTTGCTTATTTTGCTTCATCTCGTGATGAAAGCGCCGGTTTGGTTTGTGATTTCCCACATAGATATAGTAGGGGGGAACTCGAGCTACCAGCGTGCCTTCCTGATCGATCAGTTCATAAGGCACTTCGGCGACTGGTGGCTCCTCGGGACGTACGCAAGCGACGACTGGGGATTTGACATGTGGGACCATACCAACCAATTCGTTGCCGAGGGTGAGTCTGGCGGTTTGGTCACACTGATTTGTTTCATTGCCATGATCTCGGTCAGTTTTGGAATGATTGGAAAGGCGAGGAAAGCTGTTGAGGGAGATAAAGAGAAGGAGTGGATGCTCTGGATCCTGGGCGCTGCACTTTTTGCGCACGTTGTGGGGTACTTTGGTATCAGCTATTTTGACCAGACTCGCGTTGCATGGTTTGCATTATTGGCCATGATTACCGCCGCCACAGCTCCCATGCTGGCGCCGGAGAAAGTAAAAGAGGCGGTGCCCGAGGTGCCAAGGCTGCGCCCACGCTTTGCGAATCGGCCTGCCGTTGCACATCCGGCTGCGGGAGGCGTCCCCAGTTTCCGATGGGACAGCAAACGTTCGGGACGCTTGAATTAGAAGGGTTTAGCTTCGTCGGACCTAAAGGGCATGGAGGAGCCTTCGACCTGTCCTCAAACTGTCCCCGCGAGCAGTAGTCGCCCTACGCGGTTGTGGGTAACATCATCCCAGTTGCATTTCACAGAGCTGAAAGTGAAAGCACTTTTGGCATGGAATGTCTCTACTGGTTGATGAGGGAGACGATGCGTAAAACAGTTCTTTTAGGGGATTTCAGGTTTGTCGGTAGTGTCGGAATGAAAAAAATCTATCTTGTTATGTTGATTTTGCTTTTCGCTCCGCTGGCAGCTCGCGCAAGTGCAAGTGGTGGAGCATGTCCTTCGGACGCGCAATACATTAATCCGGCTAATCCGACCGGATCGCTTGTGACGCTTGCGAGCCTCGGCGTGACGAACTGCTTTTACATAGCCGCCAACGGGTCGGATTCTAATTCCGGGACTTCTGAAGCGTCCCCTTGGGTGCACGCTCCCGGCATGCCGAATTGTGCGAGCGGCTCCGCGTGCCACATAACCCCGGTGGCCGGAGAAGGATTCATCTTTCGCGGCGGCGATACTTGGCACTACTTCACGGGTAGTCCGCAGGTCGGTCTTCCTTCCGGATGGCCCACCGGTTCCTCGGGTTATGCCTGGGATTTCCATTACTCCGGAACCGCCAGCAACGAAATATATATCGGTGTGGACCAGAATTGGTTCGCCGGCACTTCATGGGCGCGGCCTATTCTCACCAACGACAACCCTACTTCGACCAGTGCCGTTGAAAGCTGCAAGTTTCCACAGGGAAACCTCGATGACGTGGCTATTACCAGCTCGGTTTTCGTGCAGTTTGACAACTTCGAATTTACAGGTATGTGCTGGAACGACCGCATTACAAGCAATGGCAACATCTCGCATAATTACATCGAACACTTCGGACAGGGGCCATCTTATCCGACGAGCTTCCGAACGTTTTCCAATTTATATATTCACGGCTGGACTCACGAACCTTTCACTCCCGCAAACTGCGTCTCCGATACGGCCCCGGAAGTTTGCAACGGCCCGACGGGCATAAATGGGGATAGCCATGACGGAGAGAAAGGCACTCTGATTGTTTTCATGGTCTGCGACGGCGCGGATTCCGATGACCTGTCGTTCGGCTGTGTGGCGGGAGATGGCTACGACGTTGAGGAAAACGTGTTCCGTCATATTGGCGGGACGCAGATTCTGGATAACTGTCACACTGCCCACGATAACTTGTTCGAGTTCATCAATAATTCGCCGGATAACTCGACCCATTCGGATATGTGGTTTTGCTATGGAGAGTACCCTTCAAACAATTTCTTTTACAACAATCTGGTTAGATACGTCGGCACAGAGTACAACACGCCGCTGTCAACAATATTTTGGTTCAACGCCTCGCCGGGATTCACGGACTACATCTACAACAATGTGGGCCACGACATAAACTGCACCGGGAACTGCAACAATTTCAGCGGCAGCGCAGGAACCGTATTCGCCCAGATATACAACAATACATGGGAGTCGATGCATAACACGACCATTTGGGAAAATCAGAACGCTCCGTCTTACACGATCATCAGCGCGAACAATCACTACATCACGAACAATGGAACGGGCTGCGCGGCGGTCTGGGCCGGACAGTTCCCAAAGATCAATGGCGGAAACAGCTCGTGCTCGGGCGATGTATTCCAGACGATTTCAGCGGCGAACGCACAGGGCTATACCTCTGCCAATGACTACGCCCCGACGTCAGCATCTACAGCCACGGTGGGGAAGGCGGCGAACGAAACCGTCATGGGCAGCACGCTCGGTGCTGCGTTCTTACAGAGCACCTCGAATGGCTGCGCTTATAACACCATAAATCACACAGTGACTTGCCCAGCGGTCACCATAGCCAATCGGTTATCCACTGGTAACTGGGATGCCGGAGCTTACATCTCCGGTAGCTCTAACGCCAACCAGCCCCCGCCGCCAGCGAACCTAGCGGCAACGGTTAGCAACTAGACGATTGGGATTTCAAGTTGACGCATAGTCGAGATTAAGACACGAATGGGGCCCGCCTGGTTTTCCCACATGTGCCGGGCTCCCAACACTCCTTAGCTCAAAACTCTCTCAAGATATTCGTGAAGCTTCTCTAAATATGGCCGATACACAATCCATTACTTTTGTTGCAGCTGTCAATAACAAGAGCGTTTTCGAGAACAATTTCCTGGCGTCGCCGTGCCTTAACGGCCCTCATCCTCACCAAATTCTTGTGCAGGAGGGCTTCTCTTCCGCATCGATTGCCTATAATGACGCGATCGATCGAAGTGCCAATGATTTGATCGTTTTCGCGCATCAAGACATCATATTTCCGGAATTTTGGCTGGTGGATTTGCAGCGGGCGCTCGATTCTTTGCAACAGACAGACCCAGAGTGGGGAGTCTTGGGATGCTATGGCGTGACGCTCGATGAAGGCCGTGGATACATATACTCCGGCGGCCTGGGAGTCATGGGAAAACCGACGGATCGGCCCGCCACTGTCCAGACTTTGGATGAGATCGTTTTAATCTTGAGGAAATCCTCGGGTTTGCGGTTCGACGAGAGTTTGCCGCACTTCCATTTTTATGGCGCGGACATTTGCATGGCAGCGGCCGCTCGCGGCTTGAAGAGTTACGCCATCTCCGCATTCTGCATCCACAACACGCAACAGAATCTCATTCTTCCCAAGGAATTCTACGAAAGTTACAGACATGTGAAGCGTAGATGGAAAAACTCTCTGCCGATCAGCACCACTTGCGTGACGATGACCAGGTTCGATTTTCATATCTACCAAAGACGGATCCTGGAATTTTATCTGCGCTTCATCCGCAAGAAAGAAATTGGCGCGTTCCGCGTGAAAGATGGACGAGCGCTACTGGCCGAAATCGGAAACGCATATCGACGCGGCCCTGAGATAGCCTCTCAGAATGGCGGATACCGTTGAGGATTTGCTTTATTTCAAACTGTTCGAGGATAGGCGGAGCGGAGAGAGTTCTCCTAGAAACCATCGATATCTTCAGGGAAAGGGATGTCGAGTGTCACGTCCTTCTTCCTGAAGAGGGGGTCTTTGCGCAGGAACTTTCGCGCCGCGGGATTCCGTACGCGATTGTTCAGTCGGCATCTTTAACTTCGTCAGGTAAACCGTCACCCTGGGCGAGGGTGAAGGCGGCGATCCGAATTGCGGTGGCAATTCTGCCTCTGATGAGAAAAATCATAGCGTGGAAATGTGATATCGTTTACAGCAATACGCTACTCGTGGGGCACGGCGCGATTGCCGCGAAACTTTTAAGAAAACCTCACATCTGGCATCTGCATGAGTTTGGCAGAGAAGATCATGGATTCTCTTTCTATTTCGGGGAGGGTTTTTCTTGTAGAACCGTTGGACGTTTGTCATCGGTGTGTATTGTCGTTTCCAAGGCTTTGGCTTCCAAGTACGGCAAGTACGTTGAGCCGTCCCGCTTGGCGGTTGTTTACCCTTCGATGGGCTTGACGCTGGATAATGGGAGCGCTGCATCCAGCTTTAACGCCCCTGGTCCTTCCCGTCGGAGCAGTCGTTTTCGCTGCATCATTGTGGGAGGGGTGTGCGAAGGAAAGAGACAAGAGGATGCGATCCAGGCATTGAAACTTCTTCTGGACAACAGCGTAAATGTGGAGCTGGTTGTCGTCGGAGGGGCGGAGCAACCGCGTTATCGAGAATACCTGGACCAAATTATCAGCCAGACAGAGGGGCTAAGAGACCATGTCATTTTTACCGGTGAGATGCGGGATGCTCGGCCTTTCATGCAAACCACAGATGTTCTTTTGATGTGCTCAAGATCCGAAGCATTCGGCAGGGTGACGATCGAAGCGATGCTCGCTGGTAAACCGGTGATTGGTGCGGCAAGTGGGGCAACCCCTGAACTGGTTCGAGATGGATTCAGCGGCTTGCTTTACAAAGTCGGAGATGCAGGCGACTTGGCGGGTAAGATCCGCTATTTGTATGACAATCCGTCAATCGCACAAGGTCTCGGTGAGAATGGCAAGCACTGGGCGCATTCCATCTTTACTAAAGAGCGGTACGCCAGCGAGCTAGTCCGCGTTGTGGAAGGATTGCAACAGCCTTGAGGGTTTTGGGCGCAATAAACATTCGATGACCCACCACGAAAAATTAGTGCACCGTAAGCTTCTCGCGGGAAACAGTATTCTGAATCTTGCTACCGGGATTCTAATCTCCGCGTTGAATCTTATTTTCGTTCCGCCGATGCTGCACACGTTCGGAACGGAACTCTACGGAGTTCTGTCAGTGACGTGGGTGGTACTGGCTAACTTGAGCTTCCTCGATTTTGGATTCAGCCGCGCTTCCGCGAAGTACGTAGCTCACGAATTAGGTCTCGGAAAGCCGGATGAAGCAGCCATGTGGACCTGGACTGCGTTAGTTACGCAAACGGTAATGGGGACGGTCGGAGCTTTCGTTCTTTGGGCAAGCGCTCCCATCGTAGTGAACTATATTCATGTTACGCCCAACCAGCGGGATCTTGTGGTATTGACGCTGCGGCTTTTCGCGTTTTCCATTCCGATCGAGTTCGCCACGCGCTCGTTGACTGGCGTAATACAAGCGGGGCAGCGTTTTGGATGGGCGAACGGACTCAATCTTTTTTCGAATCTGTTTACCTTCGCCGTGTATACGATCGGGATTGTCCGAGGGGCCAATTTTCTGATCGTAGTATATGGCCTGTTTTTGATGAAGGTCTTCACACTGCTCGGAACGTACTGGGGAGCATTCCGGATACTACCAGCGCTCAAATCACTTCCGGCCCTGAAGATTTTGCGGCACGGTTATCGGTCGCATGTTGTCACCATGGTTAAGTTCGGCTCCTGGGTCACACTCGCTTCGATCATCGGGCCTCTAATACTTTACTTCGACCAATCCATGGTTACAGTTATCATCGGAGTGGCCGCTCTACCGTTCTATACGATTCCGTTCAATTTGCTTTCCCGCTTGGGGCTGTTCCCGGGCAGCCTAACCACTACGCTGTTTCCTGCGTTCAGCGCGCTTCATGCAAGGGCGGACTGGAGTAAGACAGAGACTTACTATGTTCGCGCTCATCGCTACCTGCTCGCGGTGCTTATTCCGATGCTCTTTGTTCTTTTCGTCTGGGCGCCAGAGATTCTGCGGTTGTGGATTGGTGCGGATTTCTCGGCCCAGGCCACTCTGCCGTTTCGAATTCTAACCATCGGATACGGTATCGGGCTCCTCGCACCCCTGTCTGGCGCGCTCATCGAAGCGGTAGGAAGGCCCGATCTTCTCACCAAATTATATCTCGTGGAACTACCGCTGAACGTGCTTATCGTGTGGACGCTCACAAAGCGGTACGGAATACCAGGCGCTGCCTTAAGTTATACGGTGCGGAGTTTCCTAGAGACAACACTCATTTGGTGGATTGTGTTCCGGGCGGTTCCTTTTTCACCCAAGAGGTTTATTAAGGATGGGTTGATGGCACCAAGCTCGATGCTGATCTTGATTGGATTAGCCGCGTACTTCATTCCTTCCGGCCACATTCGCAGCGTGGCAGACATCAGCATGACCTTCGTGACTTTAGGAGTTTACGCGTCATGCGTTTGGTTTTTGATTCTCGATGTCAAGGACAAGCAGTTTGTGGTTGAAATGGCTAACAACTACGGCGTGCGATGGCCTTTGACAAGACCATCGCCACCGCTGGAATAAAATGAAACCAGAAGCGAGTCGCGTGCGGGTACTTTACAGTTTTCCACATAAACTCGGGGCGGACCGGATTTGCCATACGGCGTGGCAACAGGTAAATGGGATTGCGACAGCGGGCGCGGACGTCCTACTGTTTCCTGGCGCAATCAGCAGGTCCACACCACCGGGTGTAAGGGTTCGGCCAACTTTGGCCAGGGGAAAACTGCGCATTCCCTACAAGGTGCTCGGCAGCATGCGCGCGTTTGCGCTGCACGATTATATTGTTTCGCGGCGGCTGGAAAAATTGGCCGGACAAGTTGACATCGTCCACGCATGGCCTCTCGGTGCGCTGCGAACCCTGCAAGTGGCGGCCAGGCTTGGGATTCCAACCGTCCTTGAAAGACCCAATGCCCATACGCGCTTCGCTTACGAGGTGGTACAGAAGGAATGCGAACGGCTCGGGGTGACGCTGCCCGCTGGTCACGAACATGCGTATAAAGAGAGCGTGTTGACAAAAGAAGAAGCGGAATACAAGCTGGCGACACGGCTTTTGTGCCCTTCTGACTTCGTTGCGCACACATTTCTGGACCGTGGTTTTTCTGTGCAACAGCTGGCCCGGCATCAGTATGGCTATGACGAGGGGGTATATCGTCCGAACGTGAAGCCGCGGGAGAAGGATACTGGTTTAACGATGTTGTTTGTTGGCGGCTGCGCGCCAAGAAAGGGAGTGCATTACGCTTTGGAGGCTTGGCTACGATCACCAGCTCACCACCACGGCAGCTTCCTGATTGCGGGGGAGTTTCTGCCAGCGTACGCGGAGAAACTTAGCTCCATGCTGTCCGAGCCCAGCGTGCACGTGCTAGGGCACCGAAGCGATGTCCCGGAACTGATGCGGGAAGCTGATGCCCTCATTCTGCCTTCCATTGAGGAAGGCAGCGCACTTGTGACTTCGGAAGCGCGGGGCAGCGGGTGTGTATTGCTTGTATCGGAAGCCGCCGGCGCCATTTGCAAACATATGGAGAATGCCCTTGTGCACTCTGTCGGAGATGTCGCTGCGCTTAGTCAGCACATCACAATGTTGCATGAGGACCGTGCTCTTTTGGAGGGATTGCGTGCAAGCTCGTTGCGCACGATCAACGAGCTTACCTGGACGGCTGCGGGCAAGGTACTGGTGGATGTGTATCGAGAGACGATCGAAATGAAGAAGAGCGAGGCGCGGCAGTCAGAATATCATGTGGCCAATGCGCGTGAGTGATGGCTGATTTCCGGGAATCCAGCCAGCCGAAACAAAAGAATGAGACGCTTGTGGATGTGTCGATCATTTATGTGAACTGGAACTCGGTGGACTATATAAGAGAGTCCATCCTCAGCGTTTACGAGCATACTCGGGGAATCCGATTCGAAATCATCGTGGTGGACAATGCTTCGCCGGTCGGGAATGTGGATACGCTCAAGGAAGAATTCCCCGAGATCGCATTGATAAAAAGCGCAAAGAATCTGGGATTCGCGGGAGCGAATAATCTTGGCTACAAGAACTGCTCTGGCGAAAACATCCTTTTTCTGAATCCGGATACGAAGCTGGTGAGTCCGGCGATAAATTTCATGCTGCGGCATCTCCGGTCGTTACCCGACGCCGGAATCATGGGATGCAAATTATTGAATTCGGACCTTTCGGTGCAGACCAGCTGCATTCAGACGTTTCCAACAATTCTCAATCAGGTTCTCGACGTCGATTTTCTGCGACGGCGCTGGCCCAAGAATCCTTTGTGGGGAATTGGGCCGCTTTATTCAGACAGCGCGGAGCCCGCAAAGGTGGAAGTCGTGTCTGGCGCGTGTTTGATGATCAAGCGCGCTGCGTTTGAAAAGGCCTCGTTGTTCAGCGAAGACTACTTCATGTATGCAGAAGATCTGGATCTTTGCTTCAAAGTCGTCCGGGCTGGTTTTGCGAATTATTACACAGGCGAAGGGACGATCATCCATTATGGCGGAAAGAGCAGCGAACCTGAGTCAGCGACCATGATGAAATGGAGAGCGATCCCGCGGTTTTGCGACAAGAACCGGGGGCGATTCTACGGGTCCATTTTCAGAATTGTTATGGCTTTGACGGCGATGGGCCGGCTTGCGATTATTAAGATTGCTTCGGTGTTCGGAAATACATTTGCGGCGCAAACGGATTTGAATTCGGCTTTGGCAAAGTGGCGCACGATTCTCAGCGTTCTCTTGACTCAATCTGCGCCGAGCTAAGATTCAGGAATCACGGAGCGTACGTCGGCTGCTCGAATTCAGCCCAGGGGTTCGAGCGTAGATTCAAGAACAGGCAACATTATTCTTTGATGCATAAAAGGGACATCCTCTCTTCCAAGCGTCCCGATACTCTATAGAATATGAATATGAGCGTGTCGCACCCAAACTATGTGGTGGTAAGTCCCGTTCGCGATGAAGAGGCTTACATTCGATTTACGGTCGAGTGCATGGCCCGCCAAACAATTCTTCCCAAAGAGTGGATCATCGTAAATGACGGTTCTACGGACAATACGGGAAGAATCATCGACGAGTACGCGCGTCAATATCCCTGGATTCGAGTCGTTCATCGTGGAAACCGCGGGTTTCGAAAAGCCGGCGGCGGTGTTGTGGATGCGTTCAATGAGGGATACCAAGCCATACAATTTCAGGATTGGGACTTTATAGTGAAGCTGGATGGTGACCTTTCCTTCGAGCCTGATTATTTCGAAAGGTGTTTCGCGAACTTTGACAGCGACTCGCGCTTGGGTGTTGGCGGCGGGGTGATCTGCTACATCATTAATGGGGTAAAGGAATTCGAAAACTGCCCGGCGTTTCATGTTCGGGGCGCCACCAAGATTTACCGGCGCGGTTGCTGGGACGCGATCGGCGGGTTTTGGCCCGCGCCCGGCTGGGACACGATGGACGAAGTAAAGGCCAGCATGCTGGGCTGGACCACCAAGAGCTTTCCGGACCTTCATATTCTCCACCACAGGTTTACCGGAACAGCCGAGGGTTGGTGGGCGGGGATGGTCAAGAATGGAAGGGCGAACTATATCTGCGGGTACCATCCGCTGTTTATGGTTTCGAAATGCCTGCTTCGTCTGGTCCAACGGCCCTATGTCATCGGGTCTACCGCACTATTTTACGGATTCATCAGCGGATACTGGAAGCGCGTTCCACAGGTGGATGATCCCGAAACGATAAACTACCTACGGCGCCAGCAGCTCAGCCGTTTGTGGGGCCGGGAAACGATTTGGCGATAAGCCGGTCCGGAAGGCGGGAAGAGCGGAACATTCCCCGCACTTTTGAGGACCGTTTTTCCATAGCAAGGACCGACCAGGCGTAGAGCATGCGCTCCCGGTCTGATGCCCGCGTATCAACAAGAAAATAGGCTAGTTATTGAGCGTACTATCCGAAGATTGAATGCCCTTGGTACGGTAAGTGCGTTTATCTTTATCGGATGCACTGGTCTGGTTAGCGCTGAGCAGGTCTTCGCGATCTTATCTGAGAGTCCGGGTGGCAACCTGAGTTGGCTCCCTGGAAATGAGAGGAATTCATGAAAGGTGTAGTACTGGCGGGCGGGACGGGCAGTCGGCTAAATCCCCTGACTCGAGTAACAAACAAACACTTGTTGCCCATTTACGACAAGCCCATGGTGTATTACCCGATTCAGACTCTCGTAAACGCCGGGATTGAAGAAATTTTGCTCGTCACCGGCGGCAAGAACGCGGGAGATTTCCTCAGGCTGTTAGGCAACGGCCGCGATTTCGGGTTGAAACATTTGAACTACACCTATCAAGAAGGAGAGGGCGGCATCGCTGAAGCCCTAGGCCTGGCGGAATTCTTTGCGGGCGGCGAACCCATCTGCGTGATCCTCGGCGACAACATTATCGAAAATAACGTTTGCGACGCGGTCAAAAATTTCCAGAAACAGAAAAGCGGCGCTAAGATTCTCCTTAAAGAAGTTACAGACGCTCAGCGGTTCGGTGTTGCGGAGCTTCGCGGCGAACATGTTGTCGGAATCGAGGAAAAGCCCAAAGCTCCGAAATCAAATTACGCCGTGATCGGTATCTACCTGTACGACGCGAGCGTGTTCCAGAAGATCCGCCGCCTGAAACCTTCGGGACGCGGCGAGCTGGAAATCACCGACGTCAACAATTTCTACATTCAGGACGACAAACTGACATATGAAGTCCTCGATGGTTGGTGGACCGATGCCGGAACGTTCGAATCCTTGCTCCACGCGAACACGCTAGTTGCCAAGACAGGCGCCAACAAGTTGATGAGCGGCAGCCGCGGCAAAGAATCCGCGCGACAGGAAGTGACTCGATGAAAATATTCGTCACGGGCGGCGCCGGGTTCATCGGCTCGAATTTCATCCGTCATGTCCTGGCTTTGAAGAAGGGTTATTCGGTCGTCAACTACGACAAGCTGACGTACGCCGGGAACTTGGCGAACCTGGAATCGATTGCGGAGGATCCGCGCTACTCGTTCGTCCGTGGCGATATTTGCGATGCGGCCGCAGTGGAACAAGCTTTGCAAGGCTGCAACGCGATAGTTCACTTCGCTGCGGAATCGCACGTGGATCGAAGCATCTATGAGCCCGCCGCTTCGATTGAGACGAACGTGAAGGGCACATTTATTCTCCTGCAAATCGCCCGAAAACTCGGCGTCGAGCGCTTCGTTCACATCTCGACCGACGAAGTGTACGGCGACATGCTTTCCGGAGCCTTCGCCGACGAAACCTCGCCGTTGCAACCGAGCAGTCCGTATTCGTCGTCCAAGGCGGGCTCGGATCTGCTTGTGCGTTCTTATGTGCGCACCTACGAATTTCCAGCGCTGATCACGCGCTCGTCGAACAACTACGGACCATTTCAGTTTCCGGAAAAATTCCTTCCTTTGCTGATCACGAACGCCCTCGACGACAAACCGCTTCCCATCTACGGAGACGGAAAACAGCAACGCGATTGGCTGCACGTCGAGGATAACTGCCGCGGTATCGTCGCGGTGCTCGAACGGGGACGCATCGGCGAGGTTTACAACATCGGCGGTCTCGACGTGGAAGAAAACCTGACCATGGCGCACCGACTACTTCACGTAATGGGGAAGCCGGAAACGCTGCTCACCTACGTAAAGGACCGGCCCGGACACGACCGCCGTTACGCCCTCGATTGCTCAAAGATGGAGAAGGAACTTGGCTGGAAACCGGCCATTTCGCTCGACGAAGGACTGCGTCAGACGATCGGCTGGTACCAGAGCAATTCGGATTGGATGGCGGGCGTGCGCAAGGGCGACTATCTCTCATACTACGACAAGTATTACGTGAACCGCGACACTTCGCTGCACGCAATCGCAGAGAGTGGGAAAGCCCCCCGGTAGCGGAAAGCGGCCCTTCCCCCTGAGGCATTAGACTTCGAGACTAAATAGATATTTTCATAGGCGTGAACTCAATGCAGCGGATTGAAACAAATCTTCCCGGCGTTTGGGAGCTTCGGCCCAAGGTTTTCTCCGACGCTCGCGGCTTTTTCATGGAAACTTACAACCGCGAGGCCTTCGCGAAACTGGGAATTGGGGATTCCTTTGTACAGGACAACCACTCGCGCTCATCAAAGGGAACGCTGCGCGGACTTCACTATCAGCTGCATCATCCGCAAGCCAAGCTTTGCCGCGTAGTGGAGGGAGAAGCGCTCGATGTCGCGGTGGACATTCGAGCCGGTTCGCCCCACTTCGGAAGATGGGCTGGCGTGGTGCTCTCTTCACGAGAACACAATCAGATTTATATTCCGCGAGGGTTTGCTCACGGGTTCCTGGCGCTCACCGATTCCGTGCAGTTCCTTTACAAATGCGACGAATTCTACAATCCAGCCGATGAGCACGGCGTCTCATGGAACGATCCCACACTCAACATTTCTTGGGGCTTTGCCAGCCCTCTCGTTTCCGAAAAAGACGCCGGCTTCTCACGCCTTAGCGACGTGCGCCCGGAATTCCTTCCCCAATATCCAGTGAAATGACACCCAAGATTCTGCTGACCGGGAAGAACGGTCAAGTTGGTGAAGAGCTCGAGCGGCTCTTGCCGCAGGTCGGTGAAGTTATCGCGGTGGGCCGACGAGACCTAGATCTTTCGAATCCGGACGACATTCGCCGGACGATTCGGGCGGTTCGGCCGAACCTGATCGTCAACGCTGCCGCTTACACTGCTGTGGACCAAGCTGAAAAGGAAGAAGCGCTCGCCAGCGCGATCAATTCCACCGCTCCGGCGATTATGGCCGAAGAGGCGAAGAAAATTGATGCTGCGCTTGTGCATTATTCGACCGACTATGTATTTGATGGGCTCAAGAAAAATCCGTATGTGGAAGACGATGCGACCGGACCGATCAATGTGTACGGAATGACGAAGCTCGCCGGCGAACAGGCGATTCGAGCTTCCGGCGTTTCTCACCTGATCTTTCGAACTTCCTGGGTGTATGCCACACGTGGCCGAAATTTCCTGCTGACGATTTTGCGGCTCGCCACTCAAAAGGAGGAGCTAAGAATCGTTCGGGACCAGGTCGGCGCGCCCACTGGGTGCCGCGAAATAGCGGATGCTACTACTAGAATCCTGTCCCAACTCTACGAGAAAGAAAGTGGCCTAGGTTCTTTATCGAACGTGAGCGGAACTTATCATATGACTGCTGCCGGTGTGACGAATTGGCACGAATTTGCAACTGCGATTCTGGAAGAGGCTTCGCTCGGGTCGAAACCCGCTCCCTGGTTTGCCGCCGCCACTGGCGGAAAGTCGTTGATCGCAGGTCGCGTCATACCCATCACGACACAAGAATTTCCAACTCCGGCGCGACGCCCTGCTTATTCAATTCTTTCGAACGCTCGCCTGAAGAAGACATTTGGCGTCCAGTTACCGGACTGGCGAACACATCTGCATCGAGCATTCTCGACGTGATTCTTTGCGGGAGCTCCCGGGCCGTTGGGTGGTCATAGGTGGCACCTGAGAAAATCACCATATGTCCTTTGTTAGGTTTAGCTTGGGCGTGGGAAAACAAGTAGCACTCTGGGATAGCAATATTCATAAGGATATTCGACCAGCGTCGCTGCGGGGCCAAGGGACGCCGCAAGTTGTCAGCTAAGCCAATCAGTATCATAGGTTTACCGATGGAGCGACTGGAGCGTACAGTGGCAATCATCGTGCAAATCTGTAATTGAGAGCTCAGTTGTGACTTTCATGGCGGTAGCACAGGATCCCGTTTAGAGGCACTGTTCGTATCAGCCGGCCGCAGTTCTAATTCCTTCAACGCGCAAGAATAAACCATCACGGAGTTAAATCAGATCATGTCAAACAACGAAAAAATTCCATTCTTGGATTTGGTGAGTGTGCATGAAGAGCTGGAAGCGGAGCTCGTTCCTGTCTTTCAAAAAGTTCTGCGGACGGCGGGTTTTGTCGGCGGACCGATGGTGGAGGATTTCGAGCGCGAGTTTGCGGCGTTTTGCGATGCGAAACACTGCGTCGGGCTCGCCAGCGGCACAGATGCGGTGCGCTTCGCGCTGATGGCTGCCGGTGTACAGCCAGGAGATGTCGTAATCACCGTTTCGCACACATTCATCGCGACCACCGAGGGAATCAGCCAGGCCGGTGCGCGTCCGGAGTTCGTGGATATTGATGAGCGCACCTACTGCATGGACCCGGCAAAACTGAAGGAATATATCGAGCGGGAATGCTATGTGGATCGCGAAACTGGAACGCCATACCACCGAAAGCTTAGAGCGCCAGTGACGGCGATTGTGCCGGTGCACATCTACGGCCAGATGGCGGACATGGATCCAATCCTCGAACTAGCGCGTCGCTATAACTTGATTGTTGTGGAGGATGCCTGTCAAGCCCACGGCGCTGAATATTTTTCGAAGAAACAGAATCGCTGGATGAAGGCCGGCTCCATGGGACACGCCGGAGCGTTTAGCTTCTATCCGGGGAAAAATCTAGGCGCCTGCGGAGAAGCCGGTGCCACCACGACCAACAGTGAAGTTATCGCGCGCAAGATGCGCATGCTGCGCGATCATGGCCAATCGAAGAAGTATCATCACGATATCGAGGGATACAACGGACGCCTGGATTCGCTTCAGGCCGGAATTCTAAGCGTCAAGCTCCGCCACTTGGCCGATTGGAATCGTCTGCGACAGGAAGTTGCCAAGAGCTATCACGCGTTGTTTTCGGGCGCCAAAGGCGTCACTTTGCCGCATGAGCCTGAATCATCCCGCGCCGTATACCACCTGTATGTTGTTCGAGTTCGAGACCGCGAAGGACTGCAGAAGCATCTTAGCGAAGCCAAAATCGACACTGGCATTCACTACCCTGTTCCATTGCACCTGCAAAAAGCGTACGCGGACTACGGGTATAAACCGGGCGATTTTCCGGTTACGGAGAGAATTGCTCCTGAAATCGTGTCTTTGCCGATGTTTCCTCGATTGACTGAAAAGCAACAGCGTCGTGTGGTAGAAAACGTAAAGGAATTCGCATCAAAGGAAATCGGGAGGCAGGATGCGGTTCGCGAGCCGCAGACTTCGCCAGTCTAATCGCTGGATATTCCGCGCACGTCCGCAATTTCAATACTCGCTCGAGCATTTCTTACGATCCAGCATCCGCTGACGCAGTGATGAACCATGGCTAGACCTCTTACCGCATTGTCTTTGGAAGCCGATACCCTGACGCAGATTGCTTCTTTGAACCAATCTGTCTTGAGCGGGCTCGTTTCCATGTTCGATCCTCAGCGGAAACTCTTCTGCCATCGTCTTCGGCAAGGCGAGAGCGGGTTGGTTCGAGAGGGAATTTCTTATCGCTACACCATGATCGCGCTGTTGGGTCTCCAGCGATTGCAAGCCGCCGGAATTTCGATCCCGTTGGATATCCCGTCAGTCTTGGACGTTCTTCTAAAAGATACCCGTTGGCTCGAAAATGTCGGCGACCTCGGTTTGCTTGTGTGGCTGTGCGCGCTGGTTTCTCCCGAGCGTCTGGCAGAGATTGATTCCCAATTCGATTTGAAACATGCCCTAGCTCACTTCCACGAGACCCGCCGGGGAAGAACGATGGAGCTGTCTTGGTTTCTCTCGGGCCTCGCCCACCAGAAACTGGCGCGCCCGGATCTGCTCCCTCACTTGCGCGACGCCGCTATGGAGACCTATCAGCTTCTCAAGAAAAATCAGGGCGAGCACGGAATATTCAGCCACCTCGCGGAAAATGGAGGCTTGACCGGCCTGATGCGTGGACGTATGGGAAGTTTTGCGGACCAAGTCTATCCCATCTACGCGTTGGCTAAATTTTCCAAAGCCTATCAAGTTCCGAAGGCCGCCGAACGCGCTCTGGATACCGCGTTGACCTTGTGCGAATTGCAAGGTCCTTACGGGCAGTGGTGGTGGCATTACGATGCGGCCACTGGAAAGGTACTGGGACAATATCCGGTTTATTCTGTGCACCAATATGGGATTGCGCCTATGGCCCTCCTAGCGTTGGGAGAAGAAACCCAGTCGGATTTCACTCCCTGGATATACAAGGGTCTACGATGGATTCACGGGGATAATGAGCTTGAGCACGACATGCGGGATAGTTCGGCAAACGTGGTTTGGAGATATATCTATCGCAACGATTACAAAAAACATTGGGATGTCGCTCTCGCGGTGTTGATGGCGCGTGGAGATGCTGAGTGCCACAAGCAGCTTGCGGTCCTACATGAGTGCCGCCCGTACGAGCTCGGATGGTTGCTTTATGCTTTCGCCGGCCACCGAATGGAAGAGAAAGACCTGTCCTGCACGACTGCCATAATCGCGGATCGATTAACTGAGCGCATTCAACAATGACGTTGCCTGCGATCCAAGATCTGATTCGCTCCTGAAAATGGATAAATCTAAGATGGCTTCACGCGGCGAGATTGCGAAGAAACCGGCATTCCGCGTGGATCGCGCGGTCACACTCGGCTTGGTTCGTCCCGTGCGGCAAGCATTCCCCCGGCAAACTCAAAATCAAATTCCAATTTTGATGTATCACAGCATCCAGGAAGGGGTGAGCGACCGGCGTCCGTATTTCGACATCAACACTTCGCCGGCACGGTTCGCGCAACAGATGAAGTTCCTGCGAGAGCAGGGATACAAGTCCGTACATCTGGCAGAAGCCCGCAAGTTGCTTGCGCAGGACAATTGGGACTCCCGGTACGTCGTGATCACCTTCGATGACGGTTATCGCGATTTTCTGACCACAGCCTACCCGATCATGACGGAATTCAACCATACGGCAGTCCTATTCGTTCCGTCCGGGCTGATCCAGGACGGACGCGCACACTTTCTACAAAGGGAATGCCTGACTTGGAGCGAAATCCGAGAGCTTCACGCGAATGGGATCGAGATTGGCTCGCATTCCGTCACGCACCGTGAGTTGAAGTTCCTGGGAACGCCGGAGTTGGAAGCAGAGGTGGCGAATTCGAAGCGGACCATCGAGGAAAAGATTGGCCATCCCATAACATCCTTTTCGTACCCTTACGCGTTCCCGGAGTCGGAGGCGGCTTTTTCCCGAATACTTCGAGAGCTGCTTGAGAAGCATGGCTACGAGAATGGCGTCACCACAATTCTCGGGAGCTCCAGCCGAGATTCCGATCGATTCCTTCTTCCCAGGCTGCCCGCGAATTCTTCGGACGACGTTGCGCTGTTTCGCGCGAAACTCGAGGGCCACTATGACTGGCTGCATGCGGCACAATATCTTGCAAAAAAAGTCCGGCGTTCCGCGCGATCCCGGCGCACGCCAGCCAAGGTCGAAACCCGCTCATGACAGATGCGGAAAGAAAGTGATGACGTGCTTGCCGATCGACGAGACTGACTGCGGCTCAAAGCGAATTGGAAGTGATGCAAGGTTTTAGCTAGAAGTTAACCGACTAACCCGACCATCCCAACAAAGGTGAGTTTGCATGTGCGGTATCTGCGGAAAACTTGAGTTTGACCTGCAAGCGCGTGTCTCGCCGACGCTCGTGAAGGCTATGGCGGACACGATCTCGCATAGGGGTCCGGACGACGACGGATACTACGTCTCTGGCCCAATCGGCTTGGGCTTCCGCCGCCTTTCCATCATCGATCTGAACACTGGTCACCAACCGATTTCAAATGAAGATGGCAGCGTCTGGATTGTCTTTAACGGAGAAATTTACAACTACCAGGAGTTGCGCGAGCACCTATTGTCCCGAGGGCACATCTTCAAGACACGAACGGACACGGAAGTAATCGTTCATCTCTATGAGGAGTTCGGCGAGAGTTGCGTCGAGAAGTTGCGGGGAATGTTCGCCTTCGCCATCTGGGATGGCCGCAATAGAACTCTCTTTATCGCCCGGGATCGTTTGGGGATTAAACCGCTTTATTATGCGTCATCGTCCAAATCATTGGTCTTTGCTTCCGAGATGAAGGCCATCCTGGCAGATCCCGAAGTTCGCCGCGAAGTGGAGCCAGCGATGATCGACCGGTTCCTCTCTTTTAACTACACTCCCGGAGAGGAAACCTTCTTTAAGAATATACACAAGCTTCAACCTGGCCATTACATGGTCGCACGCCCAGGTGAATTGCAGGTTCGCCAGTATTGGGATTTGCATTTCTCCGGCGAGCCGGTGCACCCGAATCAGAAGCAAGCCGAAGAACAACTGGTGGATCTTCTCGAAGAATCCGTCCGGCTGCACATGATTAGCGACGTCCCCGTCGGCTTCTTGCTGAGCGGGGGTTTGGATTCAACCGCAATGCTGTCTTTGGCCGCGGGAAAGACCGACCAGCCGATCAGCAGCTATACGATTGGATTTTCCGAGCCGGGGATTGAGGACGAAAGACCCTACGCTCGCCTAGCGGCGAGCAGGTATGGCGTGAAGCACTATGAGATGACGATCACGTCCAAAGATTTCGTGGACTTTCTGCCGCAGTACGTGTGGCACATGGAAGAAGCAGTCTGCGAGCCTCCTGCAGTCGCGCTCTACTACATCTCGAAATTGGCGAAAGAGCATGTGAAGGTTTTGATTTCCGGAGAAGGCGGGGACGAGGCCTTCGCGGGATACCCAAACTATAGAAACCTTCTTTGGCTGGAGCGTCTGAAATCGGCTGCGGGGCCCTTGAAGGGTGTTTTTTCCGGCATGCTTGGCGCTCTTAACTCCGTCGCGCATTCCAAGAAAATTGCAAAATACATGCCGCTGCTTGATATTCCGTTGAGTTCGTACTACTACAGCCGAACGTCGAGCCCGTTTAGCTTTTTCAATCAACCGGCCAACCCCGTGTATTCCTCTGCGTTCGCCGCTACTGTGGACAAGAGAAAGTCACTGTCTGCCGTGCAGAAGTATCTCCAAGGTGAACTGAACAACCTGAATAAGATGTTGTATGTCGACACAAAGACCTGGCTTCCAGACGACTTACTCGTAAAAGCCGACAAGATCACGATGGCGAATTCCATCGAGTTGCGCGTGCCTTTTCTGGATCATAAGGTAATGGAATTCGCAGCCTCGCTTCCATCCAACTTCAAGGTTCGCGGTTTCACCACAAAGTATTTGGCAAAGAAAGCATTGAGCGCGAGAGTGCCCCAGGAGATCATCAATCGAAAGAAGACTGGCTTCCCGGTCCCCTATGAATCCTGGCTCAGGAAGGACTTAAACTCATGGCTTCGAGATTTATTGTTCTCGCAGCGAGCCATGGAACGAGGCTACTTCGATCGGCGCGGCGTTGAGAATTTATTTTCAAGGAATTCGGAAACCGGCGCTTACTCGAAGGAAATCTTTTGTCTTGCAGTTTTGGAATTGTGGCACCGCGTCTTCTCGGATGGAGGCAATTTGCCCGCCTCTTACGAAGGCGGCATACTGGGTAACAATGAAAGGTATTCTTGCCCCGTTGCAGAATGAGCTCGCTCGAGTTTGGATTGTCGGCGTCCAGCCCAGTTGAAAGAATTGAATCCTGCCCACCAAATCTCTCCTCTTGAAGACTCGCGATGGGAGGCGTTTCTAGCCGCGCATCCTCGCTCGTCTGTGTTCCATACAACCGCGTGGCTCGATTCGCTTCGGCGGACTTACGGTTACCAGCCGATCTGTTTCACAACGTCTTCCCCCAACGATCCTCTCCAAAACGGACTCGTGGTTTGTCGAGTGGAAAGTTGGATAACGGGGCATCGGCTCGTGTCGCTCCCGTTTTCGGATCATTGCGACTTTCTAATTGATACTTTAGCGAACGTTCCGATTCTACTGGCTGCGCTGTCGCAAGAATGCCGGGAACAGAAACAGGCATACGTTGAGATACGGCCACTTTGTCCGCCCGATGGCATTGAGCCATTCTTCAGCCCTACTTCGGAGTATTGCTTTCATGAGCTGAACCTCGCACCAGCGCTAGCGAATCTTTTCCAAAATTTCCATAAGGATTCCACGCAAAGAAAAATCAGGCGTGCAGAACGTGAAAACTTGACGGAGCAGGTAGGCCGTTCCGAGTCGCTTCTTGTAGGTTTCTATCGTTTGCAACAGCTCACGCGCCGCAGGCACGGCGTTCCACCACAGCCTCGCAGTTGGTTCCGAAACTTGATCAACTGTTTTGGTAACGCACTCCAGATCCGATTGGCATTCAAAGCTGATCGGCCAATTGCCGGAATTCTTACGCTTCGACATAAACATTCTCTGGTCTATAAGTACGGATGCTCCGATCCTGAATTCAACAATCTGGGGGGCATGCAGCTATTATTTTGGCGGGCTATTCAAGAGGCCAAGGAATCGGGATTGCGGAAGTTTGATTTGGGCCGATCAGACGTCGACAACGAAGGGTTGATTACATTCAAGGACCGCTGGGGAGCGACCCAGTCGACGTTAAGCTATTTGAGACATGCGCCTTCTGGCCGGCCGCCTCGCGACGCGAAACGAGCAAGAGCGGACTGGAGGTCTCGACTTGCCAAGCAAATTTTTTCCCACGCACCAGATGGCGTTCTTTCTATGGCGACTAACCTCTTATATAAACACGTCGGTTAACAATCCGGATTGTTCGCCTTGGAGAGAGTTTTATTCCTTAGGATGAAACAGTACGGTTCGCTTGATTGGCACCAGTGAACTTGACAAGTCAAGCTAAGTTGGTCTAACTACTCCAGCAGCGTTTACGGTCCTATGTCAATTGGCTCTCAGCCATCGGGTCCCAGTTCGATAAGGTCTTTTCCATCCGGCCCAAAGGGAAGGCACACAGAGTTTATTTCGGAGCGAGATCCACACCCAAAACTAACTATGGATAAGGCGTTACTGGATTATTTTCGCTGCCCCGATGATTTTGCGGAGCTCGAAGTTAACGGCCCGGTTTCCTCAGATTCCGGATATTTCCAATTTGGTCAAGACATCTGCTACGGCCAATACTCCGGGGGCACGCCTTCCAGGCACCTAGTTCACGGGCTTTCCGATGCGCTACAGGCGGTCCGAATCGAGGGCAAGCGGCTTTATCTGCCGTTTGATCTCGACCAAGTCGTTGACAATCTTCGTAGCGAGCGCTACCAACTCAATTCCTGGCACTCCTTGGAAAAAATAACCGGCGGCAGATTTACCAGGGCTATTTACTATCTGTTACGTCCCATTCTTCCAGTAGCGGTGAGGAAACATCTGCAAAGAGCTCGTTTAAGCGGTTGGGATAAGATTCTGTTTCCGCACTGGCCTGTAGATTCCACGATTGAGTCTCTGATGGCGCACACCGTTTCATTGATTCTCAAGGCTCGGCAGATCGATAGCGTTCCATTCATCTGGTTTTGGCCCAACGGCGCGCCGGCTTCCTTAATCATGACCCACGACATAGAAGCTGCGGCCGGACGGGACTTCTGCATGCAACTTATGGATATTGACGACTCCTTTGGCATCAAATCGGCGTTTCAGGTCGTTCCTGAAATGCGTTACGACGCCCGTGCCGATTTCCTGGAGGGGTTCCGAAAAAGAGGCTTTGAAGTGAACGTTCACGATCTGAACCACGACGGAGAATTGTTCCAACACAGGGAAAAATTCCTTCGACGGGCTGAGCAGATCAATCTTTACGTAAAAGGATTTGGCGCTCAAGGATTTCGTGCAGGCGCGATGTATCGCAACCAGGACTGGTACGAGGCGTTTAATTTCTCATACGACATGTCTGTACCCAATGTGGCGCATCTTGAGCCGCAACGCGGCGGTTGCTGCACCCTAATGCCCTATTTTATCGGCAAAATCCTGGAGCTGCCGCTAACAACCACGCAGGATTATTCCCTGTTTCACATCTTAGGGGACTACTCGATCGTGCTTTGGAAGCAACAAATCGACCTGATCATTCAGAAAAATGGGTTGATCAGCTTCATCGCGCATCCCGATTACCTGATTGAAAAAAATGCCCGGAAAGTGTATCTGGACTTGCTTGGGCACTTGGCTCGGACGCGCGCTGAAAAGAAAATATGGATGGCTTTGCCTTCCGAAGTCGACCGCTGGTGGAGGAATCGGAGCCAGATGAAGCTGATCCGTGCCGGCGATGGCTGGCGCATCGAGGGACCGGACAAGGAAAGAGCGCGCATCGCCTATGCGACCCGGCAAGGCGATAGTGTTGTGTACACCGTTGATGGGGCATCCTGAATCTAGAGTGTCAGCGTTTTCTCACAGCGGAAATAATCTAAGAGTCTAAGAAGAAACATCCATCTTAATCATGCGAAGACATCTATATATGGCTGCGTTTGTTTTTGTTTCTGTGGCCATTTGTTGGCCGGCTATCAGCGCTTTGACCGTGTACTCGTTTGACCATGAATTTTCCTCTCACGTTCTCCTGATTCCGGTGCTGAGCGTTTACCTGCTATACATGGAAAGGAGAGTTGTATTTCGAGATGTGAATTCTTCCTTGGCGCTTGGCTCGGTGTTGATCGTGATAGGAGCCGCGCTGTACTGGCGTGCTATGGCTCATTCAGCGGCGCAAAGCCCCGCAGAGTTTTTACCCGGTTCCACACTTGCGATTGTTGTGATCTGGATGGGGGGATTTCTCGTTTGTTACGGTTATCGCGCTTGGCGCGCTGCAACTTTTCCCCTCTTGTTCCTGTTGCTCATGGTTCCTTTGCCTGAAGAAGCGTTAGCGCGGACCATTTACTTTCTGCAAGCAGGCTCAACCAGCCTTTCTTTCTTGCTCTTCAAGCTGGCCGGCGTACCCGTTTTCCGGCAAGGGTTTTTATTATCAGTCCCCGGCCAAACGATTGAGGTCGCCAAGGCGTGCAGTGGAATCCGTTCGAGCATTGCCCTGTTAATCACGTGTCTTCTCGCCGCGCATTTGTTTTTGCGGACGCCGTGGAAAATATTATTGTTCATCCTTTTGGTTGTTCCGGTATCGCTCGTCAAGAATGCGGTAAGGATCGTGACTCTTACACTTCTTAGTATTTACGTCGATCCGGGATTTCTGCGGGGGAACCTGCATCACGACGGAGGGTTCGTTTTCTTTTTGTTGGCCTTAGCGATACTCTTTCCCGTGCTTGTCCTCCTGCAAAAGTCCGAAAAACTCCCGCGCCCTTCTAATGAGGGGATACCGGCAGACCCGGCGAGCGGGCTGGCACAAGGCTGATATCGTCCTTGTCGTTTATCGAGCTAAAGACATGTCACGGAAAATTAATACGTTATATCGTGCCGCTAAACGCGCCAATTGCATCATCACGTCCGCGCATAAATCTTGACTGCGCAATACTTGAACTCCGTCCCTGGTAGTTAGGCGGGTCCATTGCAGCCTTGGAAATACCGCGAAGCCCCAAGCCCAGCGTTATGGAGGAAACAGGAGAAAATGACGCCGCGCATGATAGCGAACTTCTGTTCGAACGCTTGGGGTGTTTGCACTTGAAGCTACAAAGCAGCTGCGAAACCAGAGGCGAATTCAAGGCTTACGTCGCGGTGCGGCTGTTATCCGAGAAACCGGGCGACGCCCGGGTCTCTCGTCGCAGGAAGATCACACAATGAAAGTTTGCATGGTCGCATATTCGTTCTACGAGGGGGACAACCGAGTCCGCCGTTATGCGGAGACCCTCGCGAGGCGAGGCGATCGGGTTGATGTTGTGTCGCTCAGACAAAACGGACAGCCGGCTCGAGGAATTGTTAATGGCGTCCGCGTATTTCGCATTCAACGCCGGGTGGTCAACGAAAAGACGAAGTTCACATATTTAGGCAGGCTCTTGCTTTTTTTCATGCGCTCGACGGTTTTCCTCGGCGTACAACAAATGAAGGAACGCTACGACCTTGTGCACGTTCATTCTGTGCCGGATTTTGAAGTCTTCGCTGCCATCTTGCCGAAATTGACCGGTTCCAAGATCATTTTGGATATTCATGATTTGGTCCCTGAGTTCTATCGGAGCAAGTTCAAGAGCTCCGACCACTCGCTGACCTTCCGCCTGCTCACTAGAGTCGAACGGATGTCGGCTTGGTTTTCCGATCATGTGATCGCCGCCAATCACATTTGGGAGAAACGGCTTCGGGAAAGATCGGTGAAGAACTCCAAATGTACGACTATCTTGAATTTTCCGGACACCGAGATTTTTAAGACTCGTGGCAGGACTCGATCGGATGATAAATTCATCATTTTGTATCCCGGAACGCTTAACTATCACCAGGGAATTGACATCGCGATTCGCGCTCTCGCGCTCATTAAGGATGAAGCTCCCGAAGCAGAGTTCCATATTTACGGCGCCGGCGATCAATTGAACTCTCTAAGAGCCTTGGTGGAGGAGCTCGGATTGGAAGACCGAGTTTTCCTCAAGGGAACGAAGCCGCTCCACGATATTGCGTCAGTTATTGAAAACGCTGATCTCGGCGTTGTCCCTAAGCGCAAGAATTCCTTTGGGAACGAAGCATTCAGCACGAAGATTCTGGAGTTTATGTCCCTCGGCGTACCCGTGATCGTGCCGGACACCGCGATCGACAGCTATTACTTTAACGATTCTGTCGTAAAATTCTTCCAGGCGGATGACGAACGGAGTTTGGCGGACGCAATGCTCTTGATGATCAAAAACCCCGAACTTCGAAAAAGATTCATCCGCGATGCTTCGGAGTTTGTATTGAAATACAGTTGGGATATGAATAAGGCTACTTACTTGAATTTGGTGGACTCCCTGGTTCAATCTCCAAACGGCCGGGTGACAGTCGAGAAAACGTAATTTCCCTGAAGAATCGGCAATTCTCTGCACCGGTGTTATTTCTTTCTTGTCCTCATGCACCTAAGGTCGCCAATCCCACTGAAGTAACCGCCAGTCTTTGCCCTCACCGACCACCGCAGCAGCGAAGTCCGGCGCTGGCTGGAACGAATGCAGACGCCACCTGGCACTGTCGACGCTATGCAGTTTCTCCGGTTGGCCTGGCGTCAAGGTGACGCTGAAACTGGCCAGCGGAATTCGCAGACCTTCTCCCCTAGCTTTGACATAAGCTTCCTTTCGCGTCCAACAAAGAAAAAATGCATCAGCACGCAATTCGGGAGTCAACTTGCGCCACTCCCCAAGCTCCCGCGTTGAGAAGTACCGCTCCGCGATACCCTCTCCGGCAAATTCCGGGCGGATCGGCTCCAGATCAATCCCCAGCTCTCGATTGCGAGCAAAGGCATAAATCGCAAGACCGCGGGAATGGGAGAGATTGAAATGAACTTGAGACTCACCGGATTCCGCACGAACGGCCGGTTTTCCGTGGCCTCCGTATTTGAATTCCAGTTGGGCAGGGGGAATGGCCGCATACTTTCCCAGTAGCTCGCGCAAAATCCCTCTCGCAGCCACGAAATGATCTCGATCGCGCGGGAAAAGGAACCGACTCGCGCGAAGTTTTTCATCCTGCGAGAGAACAGATGCGCAGCGGTCAAGAGCTTCCTTCTCCAAATCCAGAGACGCGCGCCAAACATGAATTTCGTCTTCCGCTAGGCTCAGCTTTGATGGAGGAGACTGCCATGCGCCGGGATTATCCATATCAAAGGCTCTATGAAGGCCGTCAGCGAGCAATTGGCGGAGCGCCCTGTTCCGCCATACGCGTTTCAGCTTTCTCAACACGGGCCATTATATTTTTAATCAGTTCGCGGACATGGGGCTCCATATAAATTGTGTAATGATTTCCAGGCGATTCGCAGATTTCCAGTTCGCTACCGAGAGTGTCACCCCAGCCCAGTCGAAGATCCTGCCCAAATCCGAAAGTCCGTTCAATGCTTCTAAACAGGACGGTGGGTCCCGAATATGGCTCGGGTTGATAATTCTCGACCGCGCTATACAGTGCTTCCACGGGACTCTTGTTACTTCGAAGTTTTTCCTTTGCGCTCGATGACCTAAGCCATCTCCACAAAGACTGCTTGATGTGCGAGGCTTTTCTCGAGAGACGCCCTCCTATGTATCTGAATTTCTGCGCTCGGGAAACTTGGCCAAGATAGGCGTATTCGAACTGTAAGAGGTGCCACTTGAGCTGCGCGGTAGAAATAAGGCGCTTCCATCTCGGATATTCTTTCCGTCGAACCGGATGTGTCACCTCAATCATCATCAGAAGAGCGATCTGTTCGCCCTGCGCGCGCAATTGCTGCGCGACCTCAAGCGCGAGTAAGCCGTGAGCGCACCATCCGGCAAGCATGTAAGGTCCATTTGGCTGCCGCGCTCGAATCGCGCGCACAAAATGGTCTGCGATGTCGGGGAGGGAGTATCGTCCGCTGCCACTCTGAACGAAAGAAGCCTGCATTCCCAGGCTATTCAATTCGTGCGCCGCTCGAAGGCCCTGCGAAAGCGGCAGAAACGTAGCATCGCCGCCCAGGAAAAAAAACGGAAGTTGCGCGTGGCGCTTAGGGAAATCGCTGCTTTCATTCCCAACCGGTTGGCCCAGTCCGTTCGCGCCCAGGATTAGATCGGCTTGTTGCTCGATGGTCTGAGCCTCTAGTAGAGAGGCCAGCGAAAGTTCTTTTCCGAACGATTGTTCGATGCGTGACACCAATCGAATAGCCAGCAACGAATGTCCGCCCAGCTCAAAGAAATTGTCCCTTATTCCGATTTCTCGAATAGCGAGGAGGTCGGACCAGATGTCGACCAGCCCTCTCTCGATCTCGTTCCGCGCCGTCATGAACTCGTGCGCCACTGAATGGTTTCCAAACACCGGTGGCGGAAGGGCCTTGCGATCGATTTTTCCATTCGAAGAAAGGGGCATTGTCTGGAGCGCGACCACCAGCGGCACCATGTACTCCGGAAGCTGCGTCTTCAGAAATTCGTGTAGACCGGCAATCCTAAATTGTTCCATCTGGAATGGGACAACGTATGCGACTAGACGTTTATCTCCGGGAACATCTTCGCGAGCGACGACGACCACTTGCCGGACGCCCGGATACGCGCTTATTACAACTTCGATTTCGCCGAGCTCGATGCGGAAGCCGCGAATCTTGACCTGGTAATCGAGCCGCCCGAGATACTCGATGTCTCCGGACGGAAGAAAACGAGCAAGGTCTCCTGTCTTGTAAAGGCGGGCATTAGGATCGTTGCTGAATGGATTGCGGACGAATTTTTCTGCAGTAAGTTCCGGGCGGTTCAGATATCCGCGCGCGAGGCCGATACCGCCGATGTGTAATTCTCCTTCGGCACCGCCTACAGTCTGTTGTAATGCTTCATCTAGAATGTATATCTCGATGTTGGCGATCGGCCGGCCGATAGGCACAAAAGACCTGCTGTCATTACGGAGGCAGGTCCAGTGAGTGACGTCGACAGAAGCTTCCGTGGGGCCGTAAAGATTGTATAGCTCCGCATCCATCCGTGAAAAAAAGTGGCGTTGCAAGTCTGCCGGCAGCGCTTCTCCGCTGCAAAAAATCTGCCGCACGCTGGTGTGCTTCTGAATCTCGACAGCTTCAAGGAAACTCCTAAGCATCGACGGTACAAAATGAAGTGTGGTGACATTTTCGCGATTGATTACTTCGGCTAAGTATCGTGGGTCTCGATGTCCCCCCGGCCGAGCGATCACTAATCGCGCACCGGTCATCAACGGCCAGAAAAATTCCCAGACTGAGACGTCAAAGCTGTATGGCGTTTTCTGCAGCACGCAATCTTCGTTCGTCAACCGATACGCATCCTGCATCCACAGAAGGCGGTTAACGATACCTTGATGCACGTTGACAACACCTTTTGGCTTTCCCGTGGATCCTGAAGTGTAGATGGCATAGGCTGCGTCGCCAGGACTGACCGCGACGTCGGGATTTAACTTGCTCTCGGCCGCGAGAGTCTTCCATTCAGTGTCGAGGCAGAAAGTGGGTGTGCTTCGGCTGGAGAGACGATCAAGCAGTCTTTGTTGAGTGAGCACGCCAGGCGTTTGAGAATCCTCGATCATCATTGCCAGGCGCTCGGTAGGATATTCGGGATCGAGAGGTACGTATGCTCCGCCGGCTTTCAAAATGGCAAGCAGAGCGACGACCATCTCGATCGACCGCTCCATGCAAACTCCTACGAATACGTTCGGGCCTATTCCTTGCTTTCGGAGATAGAGCGCCAACTGGTTGGAACGTTCGTTGAGTTCCCGGTAGCTGATATTCTCGTTCTCAGAAACTAATGCAATTTGCTCCGGCGTCCGCAATGCTTGCGCTTCGATCAAGGAGTGCAAGCTGCGGTTCCGATCCGGGTATTGGACCGTCGTGTTGTTAAGTTTGAGCTGCAACGGGAGACTATCTAGCATACTTTTAGGCCATTACAAGCATCGCATGTGATCGCCTTAAAGGTCGGTGAAATAATTCTGACGGATGAGGATCAGCAACTACTGTGGCTAGCAATTGCGTGTCCATTTTCCGAGGATGACGGGATCTTCAACGGGCTGATTCCCCTCTTATTATCTTATGCTTGCAAATCCTTATCGTGCGAAGCCGAAACGAGCGGAAGTGCTCTTTCGCCCCAGAACCTGGACGCTTTGCGCACAAATGTATAGCAAATAGAGCTATAGCTCAATATCAGCTGCTAAAATCGGGATAACCTGAGGAATAGCCAAAGAGTGGACGCCCCAGACTCCTTTTGAGAAAAACATTTCCACTTCTTCCAGAGGATTCCACAGCGGAACGCACTAAAAGTCTCTCCTAAGTGGTTTGTTTATAGTGAATTAAGTTCAACAGTGAGTGGCCGAACAGTTGCAGAATAACAGCTAACCAGTCCCTTGTTTGGGATTTCTGGGTTCGCAAGGGTGTCAGTTTGAGGCGGTAGGTAAAGGCTTAACTCGCAGAATCGGCACAGGATCTTGGCGATCGATGAAGAACGAACTCTACTTTTTGAAGCCAAACGTGATGATGGAGCCGCTCGTCGACGGATGGTACGCCTGGGCGCATCTGATCCCTCCTGCTACCACGGCTCGAAATCTTACCGAGCGCCATTTGAGGATTATGGACTCGTACATCGAGTCACCGGAAACGCATGAATCGGCAGTGAGGAATCCGGCTTTGCTTGGCGGCCCTTTCATGGATTTTGACGGTAATAAAGTGGAAGATGTAAAAAGACTTCGCGAACGCACCTTAACCCAGCGAAGCCACTTAGTTAGTCTTTCGCGCGCGATTGAACAGCTCGACGCCTTGTTGCGCGAAAAGGCGGCAGGTTACAGCTTGGAATCTCTATATGCCGAAGTGCCGGCATGTCTGCAAGGTTACGTAGAACTCGTTTACGATCTCAATAACCATCCGTCCTTCAGGCTGATCGAGCCGCTGCTTTACAAAAGCCCGTTTTATGATTCATCGCTGCAAAGCGTGATGCTGTCGGAAATTTCGGGTGACGACCGGCCCTTTGTTTTGAGCACTCCGCGCGTGGACAAAGGTGATTCCATCAATTTGCAGATGCCCTTTGCAAGCGAACAACTCGATACCCTATTTCGCATGAAAAACGAGCCTTCCTCGTTTGATGCCATCCGCGACGCACTAAACCTCGGGGACGGAGATTCCGAACGTTTTCGTTCTTTCCTGACCACCGAAGGGCCGAAGCCCTATGCTAAATATGAAGGCGATGGCGCGCGCTGGCGATATTTCGGGCACGCTTGCATTCTGCTGGAAACACGCGGAGTAAGCATTCTGCTCGATCCCATGCTCAGCTATACCTACGACACCCAAATTTCGCGCTACACCTATTCCGATCTGCCCGCAGTAATCGATTACGCGTTAATCACGCACAATCACCAGGACCACATCTTGTTCGAGACGCTCTTGCAACTCCGCCACCGCATCCGAAATATCGTCGTGCCGCGTAACGGCGGGGGCGCGCTGCAAGATCCTTCGTTAAAGCTTTTGCTGAAGCAGTGCGGATTTAAGAACGTAATCGAGATTTCCGAGATGGAACAAATCCCGTTTGACCGCGGGTCGATCACCGCTATTCCATTTCTGGGCGAGCATGGCGATCTGAACGTCATGACTAAGTCCGCATATCTGTTGCGGGTAGACAACCACAAACTTCTCTTCGCAGCGGACTCGTGCAATATCTCGCCCAAAATGTACGAGCATATCCAGCGTGAAACCGGCGACGTGGACGCGTTCTTTGTCGGAATGGAGTGCGACGGCGCTCCAGTCTCCTGGATTTATGGGCCGCTGCTAACACAACGTTTGGAACGTCCGAAAGATCAGTCGCGCCGGCTGGCTGGATCAAATTTCGAGCGCGCCATGGCCATGGTGGACCAATTCCATTGCAAAGAAGTTTACGTATACGCCATGGGTCAAGAGCCTTGGCTGAACTACATTTCCAGCATCAAGTACACTGAGAAATCTAACCCAATCATTCAGTCCAACCGATTGATTGAGACCTGCCGCAAGCGTGGAATCACCGCGGAACGGTTGTTTGGAGAGAAGGAGATACTTCTGCCCTAGTTCTTTCTTGGTTCTTCTATTCGGCAAAGCGCGGTGTATGACAATCGAATCTCAAAAAATCGCGAGCGTAACAAACGGAGAAATCGGAGCCGATAAGCTCCCCGAACCGTTTCGGACCTGGAACGCAACTCGCTCCGAATATCCAAGGAACAAGAGCGTCGCTCAGCTCTTTGAGGAAATCGTTTCAGTCCATCCTGACAGTGTCGCGGTCGTGTTTGAAGGACAGCGGCTTACCTACGAGGAGCTCAACGTCCGGGCCAATCGATTGGCACACCGCCTCCGGCGCATTGGCGTGCGAGAAGAGATCATGGTTGGGTGCTGCATCGATCGTTCTCTAGAACTCATTATTGCGCTGGTCGCGATACTGAAGGCGGGTGGCGCGTACGTCCCGCTCGACCCCTCCTACCCCAAAGAGCGCTTTGACTTGATGCTCGAAGACACCAACCCGAAGGTAATACTCACGCAAAAATCTTTCGCCTCGACCGTGCTCAAAGGTTTGAACGTTTCTGTATTGTGCGTGGACGATCTCGACGAATCGACGTCTTCAGGTGACGCCGCGAATCCCGTGCCTATCGGCGGGCCCGAAAGTCTCGCTTACGTGATGTACACGTCCGGATCGACTGGCAAACCTAAGGGCGTGATGATTGAAAATCGCGCAATCATTCGCCTCGTTCGGAACACGAACTACTGCCGCTTTGGCCCTGACGAAGTTTTCGTTCTGTTCGCTCCGGCGGCTTTCGATGCCTCGACGTTTGAAATCTGGGGCCCGCTTCTGAACGGTGGCCGTTTGATTGTGATGCCGCCGCGCGCTAGCTCACTCGACGAGCTTGGCCGGGTCCTGCGCGAAAACCGGGTGACGACTTTGTTTCTCACCACTGCATTTTTCAACCTTATGGTGGACCAGCGCCTGGAAGACCTGATACCGGTTCGCCAGCTCTTCACTGGCGGTGAGTTCGTCTCCCCTCGCCATTTTCGATTGGTGCACGAATACCTGCCGAATTGCGCCCTGTATCACGTGTACGGGCCCACTGAGAACACGACTTTCAGCACTTTTTATCCAGTGCCCAGGGATCATGCGTCGTTCGTTTCGATTCCGATCGGCCGGCCAATTTCGAATGCGCGTGTTTACATTCTCGACCCAACGTTGAATTTTGCGCCGGTGGGGGAATCGGGAGAGATCTACACGGCTGGCGAGGGTGTGGCGCGCGGATATTTGAATAACCTCGTTGAAACAGAGGAAAAATTCCTCTCCGATCCTTTTGCCACGAACCCCAACGAACGAATGTACCGCACGGGCGATCTCGCTCGTTGGACTGACGACGGCAATGTAGAGTTTCTTGGCCGAATTGACAACCAGGTAAAGATTCTGGGCCACCGCATCGAGCCCGGCGAAATCGAAACAGTTTTGACCATGCACCAGGGTGTGAAGCATGTCTCCGTTGTGGCTCAAACTGACGAAAACGGCACCAAGCGGCTGATCGCTTACTACGCATGTTCGTCTGCGGATGGTCCAACACCGCGCGAGCTCCGGCAATTTCTCCAGGGCAAGCTGCCTCAATACATGGTGCCTTCGCTCTTTGTTGTTCTAGAGTCGTTGCCGCTCTCGAACAATGGAAAGGTGGACCGCTCTGCTCTGCCTGCTCCGGTTTTCGGAGCTGCTGACAGCGCTTCCGCCGAGACACCGACGAACGAGATCGAAAAGACAGTTTTGGATTTATGGCGCCGTGTGCTGCGTGTAGAGCGGGTCGGGCTTGACGACAATTTCTTCGATATCGGCGGAGATTCATTGCTGCTTGTCGCAGTCCACTCTAATCTGCAGAAGTTGCTAAAAATTGAAATCCCGGTAACAGACTTGTTTGAGTACACCACGGTTCGAACTCTCGGCAAACATCTCTGTGAAGAGAACCCCGCCGTTCCGTCATTTTCCGGCGTGCAGCAGCAGGCTCAGAAGCAGCGCGAAGCTTTTGCACGCAAGCGCGAGCGTCACGGCGGCGGTGCCTCGTGAGCTCACACGATAATCAAAGCCCTCTTCTCGAGGGCGTCGCAATCATCGGCATGGCCGGACGCTTCCCCGGGGCGCAGAGCGTTGCCGAGTTCTGGCGCAACCAGCTCAACGGCGTAGAAGCAATTTCTCATTTTCGAGTGGATGAACTGGAAGTTCCGAACGCAGCCGAATTGTCCAAGGATCCGAGTTACGTTCGCGCCCGATCGGTTTTGGAAGACGTTGGTCTCTTTGATGCGGATTTCTTTGGCATCCTTCCGCGCGACGCTGAATTGATGGATCCGCAACAGCGCCTCTTCCTGGAATCCTGTTGGCAAGCTTTCGAGGATGCCGGATACGATCCTTCCGCATATCCCGGTTCCGTCGGTGTATATGCGGGCAGCAGCCAGAGCACGTATTTCCTCACTCGCCTGTGCACGAATCCAGGCTTCATCGCGAAGTATTCCGGCGGCTACCAGGTCGGAAGCTATCCGGAGATGATGGGGAACAATCCCGATTTTCTTTGTACCCGCGTTTCTTACAAACTGAATCTTCGCGGGCCGAGCTTCACTATGGTTTCGGGGTGCTCCACTTCGCTGCTGGCAGTCACCCAAGCTTGCCAATCGCTGCTCACTTATCAAAGTGATATGGCGCTTGCCGGCGGCAGTTCGATCACTTTCCCTCAAAAGCGGGGCTCGTATTATCAGGACGGCGGCATGGTTTCACCGGATGGCCACTGCCGCACATTCAGCGCGGACGCCCAAGGAACTGTCTTCGGAAGCGGCGTTGCCGTCGTGTTGCTGAAGCGCCTGGAAGATGCAGTACGCGATGGCGACCAAATCTATGCTGTGATTCGCGGTTTCGCTGCGAACAACGATGGCTCGGCAAAAGTTGGTTACACCGCGCCGAGCGTTGAGGGACAGGCACGCGTCATTGCTTTGGCGCACGAAGCCGCCGGAGTGAATCCTGAAACGATCGGTTATGTCGAAGCGCACGGCACCGGGACGCCGCTGGGGGATCCAATCGAATTGTCAGCGCTCACTCAGGCTTTCCGCGCGCACACGAAAAACACAGAGTTCTGCGCTATCGGCACCGCGAAAACCAATGTCGGACACTTGGACATCGCTGCGGGGGTAACGGGATTGATTCACGCGGCTCACATTGTGCGCGACGGAGTTTTCCCGCCGACGCTTCACTTTAACGGCCCCAATCCGAAATTCGATTTGGAGCGCAGCCCTTTCTACGTCAATCCGAGGCTTGCGGAATGGAAAGCTCAGAAAATGCCTCGACGTGCGGGCGTCAGCGCATTCGGCGTCGGCGGAACCAATGCACACGTCGTCATCGAACAGGCCCCCGAACGGGTTTCTCCGGCTTCTGCGAGGCCGGTGCAGCTTCTTACTCTTTCGGCGCGGTCGGAAGCTTCGCTGGACCGAGCGACCGAAAATCTTGCTGAATATTTTAGAGATCACTCGGATGTGAACCTCGCAGATGCAGCTTGGACGCTCCAGGCTGGCCGCCGCGCCTTCCCATGCCGCCGCGCTGTAATCGCGCGCGATGTCAGCGAGGCGATTGCCGCTCTAACTCAGAAGGACCGCAAGCGCGTGCAGACGCGTCTGCGGCCGGGCGAAAAGACTGAAGTTTATTTCTTGTTTCCCGGTCAAGGCTCGCAGCACGCGAATATGGCGCGGGAAATTTATGACACTGAGCCGGTTTTCCGCGAAGCAGTCGATCGCTGCGCAAAGATTCTGTTCCCGCATCTTGGTGCTGACATCCGCACGTTACTTTATCCACCAGAGGGCGCCACGGATGAAGCTAAGCGTCGCGTAACCGAAACAATTGTGGCGCAACCGGCTATCTTCACCATTGAGTACGCGCTGTCCCAACTCTGGATGAGCTGGGGAATCCGGCCCCCAGCCATGCTGGGGCACAGCGTCGGCGAATTTGTGGCCGCCTGCCTCGCCGGCATTTTCTCTCTGGAAGACGCGCTGAGTCTGGTCGCCGCGCGTGGCCGAATGATGCAGGAAGTCCCGGCGGGCGGAATGCTCTCCGTCCGCATGCCCGAACCGGAAGTGCGCGCGCGACTGAATGGCGAACTCGCACTCGCCGCCGTGAATTCTCCAAGCCTGTGCGTTGTTGCCGGCCCATTCGACGCGCTGGAAAAATTCGAGCAGGAATTGAGCCGCGAAGGAATTGCCTGCCGCCGGCTCGTCACTTCGCACGCCTTCCATTCGGCCATGATGGATCCGCTCATTGAGCCGTTTACAGCCCGCGTTGCGCAAGTGCAGTTGCGTGCGCCTAAGATTCCCTACGTCTCCGGCGTGACGGGCAAGTGGATCACTCCTCAGGAGGCCACTGACCCGTCCTACTGGGCTCGACATTTCCGCCAGGCTGTGCAGTTTTCTGCCGGCGTCACGGAACTACTCAAGAATTCGAGCGCTATTCTGCTGGAAGTTGGCCCCGGGAATGTGCTCAGTACGCTCGCTCGCCAGCACGCGGGGACCGCGTCCAAACAGAATACCGATCAAGTAATCGTCTCTTCGCTTTCCGACGGCTATTCGGGCGAAGGCGATGCTGCGAATTTGATGAATGCGCTGGGCACCCTATGGTTGGCTGGAGTGCACCCCGATTGGCCGGCCGTGCACGCGGGAGAGCAACGTCAACGCATCTCCTTACCCACTTATCCGTTTGAACGAAAACTTTTCTGGCTGGATGCGCCTGCGGCTGAAGCGTTTCCCCAGTCAGCACCAACTGCGGCTCAAACGGATCAACCAAGTTTCGTCGGAATTCCTGCGACGGAGGAAAAAGAGACAGTGAGCGCCACCACCCAATCTCAAGCGGCTGCCGCAAATGCTCCAAGCCGTAACAACAGAATTCGCGCCATTCTCGCGGAACTCTTCGAAGAGCTATCCGGCGTGCAGATCTCGCAAGCCGATGGTTCAACGACTTTCCTCGAGATGGGCTTTGATTCGCTTTTCCTCACGCAGGTGACGCAAGGCTTGCAAAACAAATTTGGCTTGAAGATTACGTTCCGCCAGCTACTTGGCGACCAATCTACCTTGGATGCACTGACGGCGTACGTGGACGAAAAACTTCCTGCTGAAGCGTTGGCCGAGCCTGTCCCGGTCGTCGTTTCCTCTGACTCGGCCGCAGCGGCCTCACAGATACCTTCTACGGTCGCGGGAACCCCGCAGCCCGCGGGAAGCGTGGCTCCTGATTCTTCGCATCCTGCCGGTAGTGTCGAGCGCCTGGTGCGCGAGCAGCTGGAAGCTATGAACCAGTTGTTTGCAAAACAGCTCGAAGCCTTGCGAGGTTCTTCACAAGTTCCGGCGGCTGCAGCTCAATCGTCGTCCAGGCTATCTCCTGGCGCACCGCCGTCGCAGCCCGCGATATCAGCGTCGAAGACAATGCCTCCGGTACCGCTAGAAAGTCCGAAGGAAGAGTTCAAACCTTTCGGCCCATACAAGCCGCCGCAGAAAGGAGTTTCGGGCGAGCTTACGCAGCGGCAGAAAGAAAGTTTGCAGTCGCTCGTCGAGCGATACTCGAAACGCACTGCGAAATCTAAGAGCTTCACGGAAGAACATCGCCAGCCGCTCGCCGATCCTCGAGTAGTCGCCGGCTTCCGCTCGCAGTGGAAAGAAATCGTTTATCCCATCGTCACGGATCGTTCGGAAGGCCCGCATCTTTGGGACTTGGATGGCAACGAATATGTGGACGTGCTGAACGGCTTCGGCCCAATTTTCCTGGGGCACCGGCCGGCTTTCGTTACCGCCGCAATCGAGGAACAACTTAAGAAAGGCTTTGAAATCGGGCCTCAGACGCCGCTCGCAGGTGAAGTCGCCAAAATGTTCTGCGAGATGACCGGCAACGAGCGCATGACTTTTTGCAACACCGGTTCGGAAGCGGTCATGGCGGCCATGCGCGTCGCGCGCACGGTGACCGGACGCAAAAAAGTTGCCCTGTTTGCAAATGCCTATCACGGCATGTTTGACGAGGTGCTGGTAAAGGGATTCAAGCGCGGCGGTGTGCCGCATTCCTCGCCGGTCGCGCCGGGCATACCGCAAGAAAAAGTGGATAACATTCTCGTGCTCGATTACGGCACGCCCGAAGCTCTGGAATTGATTCGGCAAAACGCGAAAGACCTCGCCGCGGTTCTCGTCGAACCGGTTCAGAGCCGGCATCCCGAGATGGTTCTTCCAGAATATTTGAAGGAAATTCGCAAAATCACCGAGCAATCCGGAACCGCGCTGATTTTCGATGAAGTCGTCACCGGCTTCCGCACGCATCCGGGTGGATGTCAGGCTCTCTTCGGAATTCGCGCCGACTTGGCTACCTACGGAAAAGTCGTGGCAGGAGGAATGCCCATCGGCATCCTTGCGGGTAAAGCGCAGTTTATGGACGCTCTCGATGGCGGAGCGTGGCATTTCGGCGATGATTCCTTTCCCGAAGTAGGCGTCACATTCTTTGCGGGCACTTTCGTGCGGCATCCGCTGGCGCTTGCTGCCGTGAAAGCCGTGCTGAAATACTTCAAGGCCGAAGGTCCCGAGTTGCAGGAACGCGTAAGCGAACGAATGAAGTACATGGTTGGCACGATCAATGAATTTTTCGAGCAAAAAGGAATTCCGACCCGTCTGGCGAATTTTAAGAGCGTTTGCTATTTCAGTTTTCCCGGAGAAGAGCGTTTCGCGAGCCTGTTCTACTATTACTTGCGCTTGAAGGGAATCCATCTGCTTGAAGGTTTCCCAGTTTTCCTCACCACCACGCATACCAACGAAGACATCGAGAAAGTGATTCGCGCATTCAAGGAAAGCGCGGTCGAAATGCAGGAAGGCGGTTTCTTTTCGCCACCAACGCCAACAACGCCGCGTCCGGATGCGCACGAGCCCGTCGACGCGGGAGTGCTCGCCGCAAGTTCGACGCCCGCGGCAGCAGCCCACGACGCGCCTCTCACTGAGTCGCAGCGCGAAGTATGGCTCTCCGATCAGCTAAGCAAGGAAGCTTCCTGCGCCTACAACGAATCGTTCACACTTCGCATGCAGGGCTCTCTCGATGAGTCTGTGTTGCGCGCTTCGCTTCAAGAGCTGCTGAACCGGCATGACGCACTGCGCGCAACCGTCGCGGCGGACGGCTCGCCGCTGCATTTCGCGCCACAGCTTCAGCTGCACATTCCACTTACGGATCTTTCTGCGCTGACTCCGCCCGAACGCGAAGCCCGCCTGGAAGCTGCGACTGCGGAAGAAGCAAACACGCCTTTTGATCTATCTTGTGGCCCGCTCATTCGCATGCATTTGTTCCGTGTGGAGCCGCAGCTTCATGCGCTCATCGTCACCAGCCACCACATCGTCTGTGACGGTTGGTCGACAAATGTCATGCTCGATGATTTGAGCAAACTCTATTCCGCCCGACTTAAAGGCGGCAGCGCCGCACTCCCAGTTGCCATGCAGTTCAGTGAATACGCCCGCGCGCAATCAAGCGCTCCAGTGACTGCTGAATTAGCTTTGGTCGAAGATTATTGGCTCAAGCAATTCGAACAGCTTCCCCCGGTTCTTAATCTTCCAACTGACAGGCCGCGTCCGGCGGTGAAGTCGTTTGAAGGTTCCACGGTCCGCGCGCACATCGATGCTGCGACGTACAAGCAGATCAAAAAGGCCGGCGCACAACAAGGCTGCACGCTGTTCGTTACACTGCTCACCGGCTTCGCCACGCTGCTGCATCGCGTGACTGCGCAGGACGACATCGTCATCGGAATTCCTACCGCCGGCCAGTCTTTGCTCGATGACGGCAATCTTGTCGGCCACTGCGTCAACTTCCTGCCCGTACGTGCGCGTATGCCGGAGAATCAAAAAGCGTCAGCCTTGCTTCAGCAATTGAAACGTACCTTGCTGGATGCCTACGAGCACCAGACTTATACCTACGGCACGCTAGTTCGCAAACTGAAGATGCGGCGCGATCCAAGCCGCCTGCCCCTCGTGGAAGTTCAGTTCAACCTCGAAAAGGTCGGCACCGGTCTCGACTTTCCGGGCTTGAAAGTCGAAGTGGATTCAAATCCGAAAGCTGCCGTGAACTTTGACCTCTTCTTGAACATCGTCGAATCCGAGCACGGTCTTTCAATGGATTGTGACTACAACTCGCAGCTCTTCGATCGCGAAACAATTGGCCGCTGGATGCGCCACTTCGAGACTCTCCTGCAAGGCATCGCTGCGGACTCAAACCAAATTGTAGATCTGCTTCCGATCCTGACCGACAGCGAGCGTTCTCAAATATCAGTCGGCTGGAATGCGACGTCAGCGGAATATCCGCGCGCAAAATGCGTTCACCAGCTCATCGAAGACCAGTCTCTGCGTTCGCCCGCTGCCACAGCGGTCGCGTTCGAAAGTCAAAGTCTCACATATTCAGAGCTTGACCGCCGTGCGAATCAGCTCGCGCGCTACTTGATCAAGCTAGGCGTCAGGGCCGGTGCACTCATTGGAATTTCGGTTGACCGTTCGCTTGAAATGATGGTCGGCTTGTTGGGGATTTGGAAAGCAGGCGCTGCTTATCTGCCTCTTGATCCGTCCTACCCCGCCGACCGCCTCTCGTTCATTCTTGGGGAAGCTTCTGTACCGCTGCTGTTGACCCAAGCCAAGCAAATGTCCGGCCTGCCCGAAGCGCGCGTAGTCTGCCTGGATCGCGATTGGGAGCTTATTGCCCGTGAACAGACATCTAATCCAAATGTCGCCGTCAACTCAGACGCGTTGGCTTACACCATCTACACTTCGGGCTCGACCGGTAAGCCCAAGGGAGTCGAAGTCACGCATCAAAATGTAGTTAATCTCCTGAGCTCGATGGCCAAGAAACCCGGCCTCACAGCCCGCGATCGGCTTCTTGCCGTCACAACGCTCTCCTTCGATATCGCCGGCCTCGAACTTTTCCTGCCGCTTGTTGTCGGCGCGCAAGTAATTCTCGCAGGCAAAGAAGCCACCGTTGACGGAAGTTTGCTCATGAGGCTTGCCTCCAACTCCGGCGCTACCGTAATGCAGGCCACTCCAGCAACTTGGCGGCTGATGCTTGAGGCAGGATGGAAGGGGACGCCAGCTCTAAAAATTCTTTGCGGCGGCGAGGCCCTTCCGCGCGAACTCGCGAACCAACTTGTTGCGCGCGGAGAGGTTTGGAACATGTACGGTCCGACGGAAACCACCATTTGGTCCGCGACGTCCCGAGTGGAAGCCGGGACTGGTCCGGTCACAATCGGTCCTCCGATTCAAAACACTCAATTTTATGTTTTAGATAAACAGAATCAGCTGCTTCCCATCGGCGTGCCGGGCGAACTTCACATCGGCGGTGACGGCGTGGCGCGCGGCTATTTCAAGCGTCCGGAGTTGACTGCCGAACGTTTTGTGCCCGATTCATTCAACAGCGCGACGAATCGCAAACTCTACAAAACCGGCGATCTTGTACGTTACCGAGCAGACGGTCATCTTGAATTTCTTGGCCGCCTTGACAATCAAGTCAAAGTCCGGGGATTTCGCATTGAGCTTGGAGAAATCGAATCCGTACTTGCAAAAGTTCCGGGTGTTCGCGAATCAGTAGTCCTGGCGCACGAAGGTGAACCCGGTGTCAAGCAGCTTGCCGCCTATTTGGTGGCGGACCAACTGCAAAAACCGCAGGTCGCAGATCTCCGCAGCTTTGTTGGCCGTTCGCTGCCGGACTATATGATTCCGTCTGTGTTTGTTTTCCTGCTGGAGTTGCCGCGCACGCCAAATGGCAAGGTCGACCGCCAAGCGCTTCCGGCTCCTGATTCGGAGAACGTCGGCTCGCGAGAGGCTTTCCTCGCGCCGCGAAATCCTCAGGAGGAGAAGTTGGCGGCCATTTGTGCTGAGGTGCTGCATCTCGATCGCGTAAGCGTTCTCGACAGTTTGTTCGATTTGGGCGCTGACTCCATTCACTTATTCCAGATCATCGCCCGAGCCGGACGTGCCGGGATCGCGATGTCTCCTCAGCATGTCCTGCGCTTGCAAACTGTTGCTGCAATCGCTGCGGAGATCGATGCCACGGGTGGACTAGCGTCTGGCGTTTCAGAAATTAAGCGTGTTCCGCGCGAACAATATCGCATGCACCCAGCCACCACTCGTTCGATATAGCCATGGAAACAAAAAACAACCCATCTCAGGTTTCCACTCCAACGCTTGAATCCGTCGGAACTCTCGGCGAAGACCAATATTGTTTCCCCACGACCATTGCGCAGCAGACCTTTTGGTTCCTGGATCAGCTCGAACGCGGCAATCCTGCTTGGAACATCGCAGTTCGCTTTCGCATTCGCGGTCGCTTGGATGCTCCAACGCTGGAGCGAGCGCTCAACGAAATCGTCATCCGTCACGAAATTCTGCGTACCACGTTTTCGCTGATCGATGGACAGCCCAGGCAGATCGTTCATGCCACCGCCGCGATCCCTTTGCCTGTGGACGACCTAAGCCGCCTGTCGCAAACCGAAAGAGATGCGGAGGAGGAACGCCTGTCGATCCAAGAGGGAGAACGCAGATTCGATTTGAAGAATGGACCGCTGATTCGCGCTCGCCTCTTGAAGCTTGCCGAGCAAGAGCACATGTTGCTCGTCACTATGCACCACATCGTTTCCGATGGTTGGTCCATCGGAATTTTTAGCGATGAACTCGCTGCTCACTATGCCGCTTTCGTCGAGAATCGCTCCCCAATATTGCCGGAACTGCCATTTCAATTCGCGGATTATACAATCTGGCAGAACGACCGCACGCAGAAGCCGGCGCTCGATATTCATCGCGCCTATTGGAAGAATAAACTCGCCAATCTGCCGCCGCTGGAAATTCCGCTGGATCATCCGCGGCCAGCTCTGAAAACGCATAACGGGTACATCCTTTCCACCGTGCTTCCTGTTGCCTTAACCGCTGCGGTCGCTGAATTCTCGAGCAGACATGGATGCACTTTCTACACCACGGCGCTGGCTGCGTTAAAAATTCTAGTTCATCACTACACGCTCCAGAATGACATCTACGTTGGGACCCTGCTCGCCGGCCGTGACCGCGTTGAACTTGAACCGCTCGTCGGATTGTTCATCTCCACCGTGGTCTTGCGCTCCAATCTTTCCGGTGATCCAAAATTCCCCGAACTACTCGAGCGCGTCAAAAAAACCGTCGAAGAAGGGCTGGAACACCAGGACCTGCACTTCCAACAGGTTGTTGAGTTGCTAAGGCCGAAACGCGATCCGAGCCGTCCGGTCCTTTATGGAATTAATTTCATTTATCAGCGCGATTTCGTGAAACCGGGCGAGTTTGCCGGCCTGACCATGACTCCCGTACCTTCCAAATCTCCCGGAGCGATCTACGATATCAACTTCTTCATGGTTCAGAGGACCGATGGCTGGCGGCTGTCCTGCGAGTACAACTACGATCTCTACGACGCCGCTTCTGTGAACCGCATGCTGGGCCAGTTGCGCAACCTATTTGAAGAAATCGTTCAGAATTCCGATCGCAGGATTTCGGAGTTCACCTTTCCCGACAATGTCGGCGATCCGATTCCTCCATTTGCGCCGCATACCAAGCTGTCTTCTTCGCGCACTCCGGCGCTGGATTTAGGAAACGCTCCGAGGCCAATTGCAGATAAGAGCGTAAGGCAGCCTCAGCGATGAGCATTGCTCTGAAAATTCTCGCATTTCTTCCCTTCATAGCCTACGCGGGAATGTTTCGCGTCTTTCGTCTTCGAGGCGAAGGTTGGCGAAGTGCTGCTTTGGGAGCGGCTACTTGCTGGGGCGTGTTTGTTGCGCTGAGCACGGAAATACTGAGCGTCCCCAGACTGATTACTCGCCCTGCGCTTGCGGTGGCTTGGCTATTGCTAGCTATTGCTTCGTTCGCGTATGCCGCAAAGCTTCGCGCCAGCGGGCCGGCCAAAGTGGAACGCGATTCTGAACCGGCCACGACAGCTTTGGACAAGCTTGATTGGTTTCTGCTTTCTCTCGCAGGACTCCTGGTTGCTTTAGTCGGAGTCAGCGCCATCGTCAGCGCGCCAAACACCTGGGACGCCATGGCGTATCACATGTCTCGCGTCGCGCAGTGGATGACGAATCACGACGTCAATCTCTATCCTGCGTTTTATTCCGTGCAACTGTTTCTTTCGCCTTGGGCCGAGTACGCCATGATGCACCTCGACGTGCTCTACGGCGGCGATCGTCTCGTCAATCTGGTCGAATGGTTCAGTATGATCGGCAGCATCATAGGTGTCTCGCTGATTGCCCGACGCCTGGGCGCCGGAATCCGCGGCCAGATACTTGCTGCGATCGCTTGTGCCACAATCCCGGCAGGACTTCTGGAAGCTTCCGGCGCGATGAACACCTATGTTGCCGCTTTCTGGATCGTCGCCGCGGTTTACTACCTGCTGCGCTGGAATGAACGCCAAACCTGGCCCATTGCCCTCGCAATTGGGTCGGCCCTCGGTCTCGCCATCATGACTAAGGGAACCACGTACGTTTTTCTGCCCTGCGTTCTGTTAGCTTGCTGGTGGATCGGCTCAACTGCTTCGCGCAAACTTTTGTTGATGCGAGCTCCGGTGTTGTTGCTCGCGATCTTGGTGCTAAACGGCCCGCTATTCGTTCGAAACTATAAATTGAGTGGTTCTCCGCTCGGTTTTTCTGCGCCGCTTGGCGATGATACTCTACGCCAGTATTCTAATAGCCGCTATTCCGCGCCGATTACATTTGCAAACGTCGTAAAAAACCTCTCGCTGCATGTGGTCACCCCCGTTGGCGCGGTGAACCATCAAGCCAGCCGGCTGGTTCTAGCGTCTCTTCGGGCGCTGCACATCGATCCGAACGACCAAGCCGACACATATAGAGGCGGCTTCCATATGAACGGCGTATCCAGCCATGAAGAACGCGCCGGCAACCCTCTTCAGTTGGCGCTGATCTTCCTTTCAATTCTGCTGCTTTTCAGCAAACGCATCGGCGACCGTGCTCTCCGCTTATTCGCGCTCGGTATAATCGGCTCCTTCGTCCTGTTTTGCGCCCTGGTGCGCTGGCAAGCGTGGAATGCGCGTTACCATCTTCCTTTGTTTTTACTGGCTGTTGCGCTAGTGGGCGTCGTCCTGGAACGAAGTTGGCCTCGCGTGGCGCTCACCAGTGTGGCGTGTATCCTCTTGCTGGCGGCTTTACCATTTGTGCTGCTAAATTCGCTAAGGCCGCTGATCTCAGTGAAGTCACCCAGCGTGTTTCGCCAGACTCGAACGGAAACATATTTCGCTGATTCCCATCGTTGGCAGCTCCACTCGTACTCAGCCGCTGCAAGTTTCGTAAAAGCGACCGGCTGCGATACCGTAGGCGTAGATTCCTCTTTCGACGACTTTGACTATCCTATGTTCGCGTTACTTGGCGCCGGACACGGAGACCGCAAAGTTCGATATTCGGAGGTGAAGAACCTCACCGCTGAATACGCGCGCCCCGAGAGCAGTCCTCCGTGCGCGGTCATTTGCCTTCGCTGTGCAAATTCTCCAGCGAAATGGGCGCAATACAAGCGAGTCGGAGGCAGAGTTTCTGTTTTCGACGAGATTGCAGTTTTCAGCCCGAACGGAGACTTGCCGAACACGCAAACCTTCGAGCTGCAGGCGAATTACGATCCGGCGCAAATCCTGCAGGAATTGGATCGTTACCGCGACTCTCCGCCTTCGATTGACTTGAGCTCGACCGAGGACCGAGTCATCCGTGCGGGACACGACTATCCTGCTAGAAGAGAAGACCTGAAAGCACGTCTGGATGGCTTGTACACGGGAAGCTTGTCTCTTTGGAGGGTGCGAGATTCCGTCGATCCTTTGCGGCGGCAGGGTGAGCCCATCGATCATTCGAAAATAGATCCGGTGCAATTGATAGGCGCCTCGGAAGTTATCGAGAATTGGTTTCAAACTGAGCCGGCCAAAGTCCGCGAGCTGAACGATTCAATCGATCGGCTTTATTCCGCGCACAGTGCGCAGTTGAGTCAGTAAGACGGGGAGCTTTCGTTTTTGAGAGCATTTGCAATTACGTGAAACAATTTTAGGAGAAGAAAACCATGGCAGACACAATCAAACAAAGCACAGTGGAAATTGAAAGGCGCAACAATCTTTCTTACGAGGATTTCAAGCGCGACTATTTGTACCCGCATAAACCCGTGGTCCTCAGCGGAGCGCTGGATAAGTGGGCCGCAATGACTAAATGGACCCCGGATTACTTCAAGAAAAAGTATGGTTCGATGAAACTGACCATTGATGGAAAAGACTATTCAATGGCTGATTTCATCGATCTGGTTAACTCCTCAACCGATGAAAAGCCTGCACCGTATCTCCGCAATGCCATCATCGATCGGTTCTTGCCGGACTTGCTTCCGGACATTCAGCCATTGCCCGATTATTTCTCTCCAAACTGGCTCACCGGCCCGCTCTCGCAGTTGTTGCGTTCGCGGCTGCATGACGGCAGCCAGGAACTCTACATCGGCGGCAAAGGCGGAAAGTTTCCGTTTTTGCATTTCGACAGTTACCACACTCATGCATTTATCAGCCAGATTTATGGAACCAAGGAATTCACGATATTCACCACGGACCAAACGCCGTACATTTACGTTCGCCCCAATCAATACAATGCTTCGCAGATTCCGGACCTGGAAAAGCCTGACTATCAGAAGTTCCCGTTATTCGCACAGGCAAAGCCGATGCTCTTCAAGCTCGAGCCGGGTGAGACTCTCTTCGTTCCGGGCGGCGTCTGGCACACGGCAAAGATGCTGTCTCCTTCGATCTCGGTATCTGTGAATCGAGCGAACGCTTCGAACTGGAGCAGCCTCACGCGTGACATGTACACAAAGGCTCCGTTGCCGATGAAGCCGGTGGCAGCGGTTTACTTGACGGGCATGCGCGTGGTTCGTTCGCTGCGAGGCTCGTGAAAGCTGTTTTCCTAAGCCTGTAAAGGACGGCCGGGGATGTGCTAGCTACGATTCGACGTCGCGGTGGCCCTCGGCCGAACCATTTCTCTGTTAGTTCTTCAGACGCAGATAAAGTCCCGTGTGCGAGCGGAAAGACGCTTCGGGATGAAACGGAATTCGCCCAGGGTGGCTTGGCACGTCCCACTGGTCGATCAGCTCATACCCCGCAGCGCATATCGAATCGATGAAGTCCTTGCGATTGAATACGTATTGAGGATGAAAAGCCGGGCCTCCGTTTTGCAAGGTCACAATTTGTTTGCCTTCGTAAAGAGGCAGTTTGTTTAAGAGCAGATGGCGTGGACGCACGGGCAGCGCCGTCAGCGAGACGCCAAACGGAGGCGCTTCGATGTACTGCAGCGAACCAGCCGCCAGGAGAATTTGCACGCCCGATGCGTCAGAGAACGAAGTCGTGAACGAAATCTCGCTCCGACTCTCCCGGCGGGCCAGTTCCTCACCTGCTTTGACGATCTCCGGAAGATCGCAAACAATCCATTTGAAGCCCTCGGGATATTTTAGGTACCTCGAGTACGCGTAGAAATTTGTCCCGCGATGGCCGCCGTAATCGAACAATCGAGTTCCCGGTTCAATCAGTTGTGCGAGCCAAAACATAACCGGGTAGTCGAAGGAAAGCGCCCGCGAGAGCCGGTCCTCAAATTCCAATCCGTACGCAGCGTTATTGAATCCCAGAGGTTTCGTTCGCGGCGCGGCCTGGTCGGCTTCTTTGAAATCGTCGTACACCCCGTGGAAAGCGCCCCAGGCATTTCCCGAAAACCGCTTTTTATACAGCGCTTTCAGCAACGCCCGCAGCAGCGGTATCGCTTCGATGCGTTGCTGCAGAGTTTCAGCCGGCATTCCGACCCCACAAGAAAATCGAATCCGGTCGAAGCAGCGGCCTATGGTAGGGAATCACGTTCTGGCTGATCCGCAAGCCATCTTGCTGGGCTCCGCGCACGCTTGCTGGGTGATAGCGCAGAATCAGCTCCAAGGGGGCTTGCCGTGCCGCACGTTTTTCAACCAGACCGCAGGCTCCACGGCGCATGACTTCAGCAAGTCACGCAGACTTGATTGCCCCGGTGGCGTGGGATGAAGACCGAGTTTGCGCAGCGCGTAGTTCGCCCGGTAAACGTTTCCGAGCATGCGGTCACGGAACTGAAAATTCACGCTCACACTGATGGATACGTTGTCGTGATTTTTCACCCAGTGCGGCGCGTTCACTGGAATGTGCACAACAGTTCCCGGAGTCATAGCGTATTCGCGGGCTCGGTTTTGATGTTCGGGTTTGTGTACCGCTGCGTTATGGTCCACAGACCAAAACCTTTCGAGCTCCTCTTCGGGCAGCACAACGCGGTCCTTTTGGTCAAATACACTCAGCGTTTTTTCTCCGCGGACCTGCAAAAGAAAATTGCATTCGCGGTCGATGTGATAAGACGTCACTCGCAGAGGCGAGGTCACGAAAAGTATAATTTCCTGTACCTTCATCACGCGGACAAGATCCAACCCGATCAGCGTTTGCAACTCGGCCATGCACTGGTTCAATAGCGCGGCGTATTCGGGATCCTTGTCCGCCTTGTGAAGGATGATCCACGCGCCGCAGTTTTCAATTCGTTCGAGCGCCTCCTCCACCGAAAAACGGGCTCGCGGCGTTTGATCCCATCTCTGGTCCACACGCACATTACCCGCATCGTAGTACAGATCCTTGGGACGGTCCCGCGAAGTATCGCGCGCAAGTTCCAGTAACCGTGGCAGTTCAAATAAGCGATGGCCAACTAACCGATGTTGAAATTCAAAACTTGCGCGATTGAACTGGCGGCGAAATTCTCCGGGGTCAGCTTCAAACACTCGGCGTAGCTGCGTAGCCGGTAGAGTCCCAGTCGTCGATTCAACCGTCACTTAGATTCCCCGTCTGAGAAGCTTAAGCAACCAACTGCACTTTGCGTTCCAAGGCCACTCAGCGCAGCCGCGCAATCATTGAGCGTAGTTACGGCAAGTACTGACATATCAGTAGTATACAACCAACAAGAACGGCGTCGTGCCGCGGAGGCTGCCAGGATTTAACGTCGTCGCAGGAGTTGCCCAATTGTTCCATGAATTTGCCTCGGGCCAGACCGAAAATATTCCCCATTATACGTAGTTCCCAAACGCTTTGCCAAAGAGTGTTCCCAACGGTGCGGTTAATTAACCAACCAAGTTAGCACTCGCCATCCTCAACTCGCTTCCGGACATCGCCGTGATACCCTTTGACCTCAATGAGTGCGGCGTATTTCTCGAAACACGTGAATTTCCGCGATAGTAACTCGCCGGTCCAACGAACCCGAGTGCGCGGCCTGCCATGACGTTCCCTGCCAAACGCCTGAAAGTCGTCGTCATTTCGCTCGCTGCTTTCCTGTTATTCATCCAGATCGTAGTGGTTGTCCTGAATGTCACCCGTGCACTGAACGGACAAGCGGATTTCCTCAGCTCATATGCCGCGGGACAATTAATTCGCTCAGGTGATGGACGTTCTCTCTACGCCGCGAGCGGCAATCAAATCTTGCCCGACAAGCTGGCGAATTCTCGCCTTACTGCGCTCCCATTCGATCGCCTCGCATACGAGGCGCTTCTTTACGTTCCGCTCTCGCTTTTCAGTTATCGGAATGCTTACTGGGTTTTCATGGCTGTAAATCTGGCGCTGATCGCCTTGTGCGTTCGAATGCTGCAACCTTACCTCCCGAAACTTGAGCAGCTGTGGTATTGGTTGCCAGCTGCGGTTTTCCTCTGCTTCTTGCCCTTAGGCTTGGCTCTTGTCGTAGGGCGCAATTCGATCCTGCTGCTAGCTTTGCTATTGGCATCGGCTGTTTCTTTTTATCAAGAGCACGACATCCGGGCCGGCGTCTTCCTGGGTTTGGCACTATTTCGGCCGGAATTTTCTATCCTCATCGCTCTTCTGTTTTTGGTTTGGCGGCGTTGGCGCGTCGTCACCGGCTTTCTCGGAACGTCGGTCGTTTGTTTGGCGATTTCTGCCGTCGTCACAGGACTAGCAGGATTCGAATCGCATCTACGGAACGCATTTACGTGGAATCCTGAATTTGCCCCGTTCGCGACATCGTTGAACGGCATGGCCCGCTCGACAGTGATGCCCAATTTGTGGTGTCTAGCGGACATGCTGGGCCATCAGTTTCTGTCTTCGAATTTACTACACGCAATTACGGCGGTTCTTGCGCTGGGCTTGTTCATTTGGACTGCTACCAGGCCTCCGAATTTCGCGCTCGCGATTCTCGTCGTGCTTCTGGTCAGTTATCACGGATCGATTTACGATACGGTTCTTCTGATACTTCCTGTCGCCATGGTGATGGATTCCAGGATCGGAGCTGTCTCGGGAAATCAATTGTTGGCCAGAAATATTGTGGCGGTGCTTTTTGTCGCCCCAGCGCTGTTCTTTCTTCTCGGATGGAATTACTGTCTTCTTGCCCTGCTGATGTTGGCTCTCATCGTTCCTCTCAGAAGCACGAGCACCGGCCCTACCCCTCCGCCCCTCCTCGGCGCGTTCTGGGCCCGACGCCCGTCGTGATACCGCTCCTACCTTCCTAGCCAAACGTTAGACGGAAATCATCTGAAGAGAATGGGGGCGGCCCTTCACTCCGGCATTTGTCCCGGCTTTTCGGCGAGAGGTTTCTCGGCAGGAAGATAGTAGTCCGAGGCGACTTTGCGCCCACGCGGGTCAAACAGGCGATAGTGCGCGATTCCTAATCGCTGCAACCAGCACTGAAGCGTCGTAGCCAGCACGCCGAATCCATATTTGACGCTACGCCCGAAATTGATCGATGAAGCTTCGGCGAAATATTTCGTCGGGCAAGAGACCTCTCCCATGCGAAAACCAAACGCGATACATTGCGCGAGCATCTGGTTATCGAAAACAAAATCATCGGAATTCTCCAGCAGAGGCAGTCGGAGCAGCACTTCCTTCCCGAACGCGCGGAAGCCAGTGTGATACTCGGACAACTTGGCCCCCGTGAACACATTTTGAAACGCGGTGAGAAAGCGGTTGGCTACATATTTGTAAGCAGGCATGCCGCCCTTCAGGGCGCCACCGCCCAGAATTCTGGAACCCAGCACCACGTCATAAACGCCGAAAGCAATCATGCTGGCCATGGCGGTGACCAACAGCGGCGTGTATTGATAGTCTGGGTGAACCATCACCACCACGTCCGCTCCCACGGACAACGCCTCACGGTAACAAGTTTGCTGATTTCGACCGTATCCGTAGTTTCTATCGTGCACGAAAACGCGCAACCCAAGACGCTTCGCGATTTCCACAGTCGCATCGGTGCTGGAGTCATCCACCACGATGATGACGTCGACGATTTCGGGAAGCCCTCTTACCGTGTCTTCCAGCGTCTTAGCCGCGTTGTATGCCGGCATTACGACGACGATGCGCTTTCCGTTAATCACGGTTTGCTCCCCAACGCTTCGACGGATCGTTAATGAAGCTCAAGGCGAACATACCGGCAATCGCCAGCGCGCATGTTGCGCTGATCCAATTGCCCGCGTGCTCGAGTAGCCCGCGAGGAATCTCTAGGAGAATTTGCTGGCGCCCCGGCGGCACCTGCACTTCCACCAGACCTTCCGGCAGCGCCGCAGTCACGGCCAAGGGGCGGCCTTGCGACACCAAGCGCGCCCTCCACTCGGGATAATAAAACTGATGGATCATCGCGGGCCCGCAAACAGTGCAGTCGGTTTGCAACTCGATACGCCGGGGACTCCAGAGCAGGACAGTGGCCGTGCCGTCCCCTTCGAGAAATCTGACGGGAGGGCCCATGCTCGCTTTCATGGCGCTGTCGTCATCCATTCCGGCTGGTCTCCAGGCCTCGTACCAACCGTCAAACTCGTTGACGGAAGTATAGGGAGAAGGTGGAAGCGAATAGCGCGTCACCGTCTTCCCGAACGAGGCAATCCAGCTGGCGATGAACAAAACCATCACGCCTAACGCCGCTATGCGTTCGACGGACAACGGCCAGGAAAAGCTCGCGAGAAAAAACGCCGCCAAGGGAAGCGCGGCTACGCACAAAATAATGTTCAGCCTCCAGGGGAACTGAATGGAGTCGATCAGAAACGGAAATGCTTTCCAGACGCTATAGCTCGCGTTGGACATCATGAATAGAGGGATCACGCAAACCGCCATCCACAGCAGCACTTGATTCCTTTTGCTCGCGGAGCTGTTCTTCAGCGCCATGAGACCGCAAAACGCAATGAACAACGCCGTATCGGCTGTGCTGAGCGAAAGGGACTGGACGAACCCCGATTTGTGCGAATTGCCCGTCAGTAGCCCTTTGCCAAATACAAGTAGATTTTCCGCCAAATCGAAACCCAGTCTGGACGCCGGGAAATACTTCGCATTAGCGAAAGCGGGAAGCAGGTAGAAAGCAGAAAGGCCTGTGCCTAGGACCATCCCCGCAATGACGGCGGCGATAGGGCGTACTTTTTCCCCGCGCTTCGGCATCGTGAGGGCAACAAGCAACGGGATGAGCGAAAACATCAGAACGCTGATGACATGACTCAGAATCAGCAATGCATAAGCGACGCTGAGCCCCAAAACGGCGCCGCGTTTTTTGTTCACGACTTGCACCGTGAAATAGAGCACCAGAGGCATCCAGGTTAGAGCCCAGCATTCCGGCAATGCCGTCCGGCGGTAAAAATCAACCGAGAGGTGGTACGGCAGCAGCAGGTACAGGCACGCAACAACCAGAGCGGTTCCCCGGCTGGCCATCGTGCTGATCCACAGGAACGCAAAAATTCCGGAAAGCATCAGGCACAGAAACGCGCTGACGTTGAAGGCGTCAAAGTGCAGAGCGTTTCCGATCGGTTGCAGGAGAGCAAAAACGTATGAAGGTAACGGAGGGAAAACGAAAAAAGTGGGGCTGCCCAGGCCGTGATTCATGTTCAAAAGCCAGCGTGGATACGCTTCGCCAGCCCAAAACTGCTCCGCAAAGTGCGCGGTGAAATGGTGATGCTCGTCCGTGTCGTGGGCTGCCGGCATGGGCCCGCGAATCAGCATCGGCAACGACAATAGGAGTGCGGCCACAACGAGCACCAAAGCCTCGCGAAATCCCATTAGCTTTCCGCCGGTGAGCGTGTTTGTCGGAGTCAGAGGCTGGTCTGCCGTGTCGTATCCCATAGCTGCGAGTGTCGATTGCGATTCGGAATGACGCTGACATTAGTATCACAAGCGGGAATTTGCAACAGGCCAAACTGCGACTGTGCGGTCTATTGCGATGGGATAGTAACGCTGATTTCGTTTGAAAAGGAGCTTTCGATGTTCTCAGAATTAACGGCGGTCACTACGTAGAAGTATTTTTGTCCGCTGGCGACGCTGCTGTCCGTATAACTCGTGTCCACATTGGCCTCGGCATTCAGCTTTGAAAATGGGCCGCTCGACTTGGAGCTTCGATACACGAAATAGCCCACCACCTGCGCTGGGCTTTTGTCCCAGTTCAGGGCTACCGATTGTTGCTGGCCTTTTTGCGTTCCGGCGCCGGAAAGTTCAATGACCACAGGTGAACCTGGGGCGTTGCTCGAAATCGTCACTTTGCCCGGCAAAGTCCCCATGGTCTTTGGGCCAAATTCTACAGTAAGCATTGCGCTCTGATCCGGCGCCAGCGTCACTTTGGAGGTAATTCCTCCGAGCGTGTAACTGCTGCCCGTGACTGACACACTCGAGATTTCCGCACTGGCGTTCCCCTTGTTCTTCAACGTCACTTGTTGGGAGGGACTGTCGCCGATCATCACATTTCCGAAACTCAAACTCGTTGTGCTGGCCACGAGCTGAGCGGCAGAGGAGACTCCCACGCCGTTTAATCCAACATTCACGGGAGTGCCCTCGGTTGTGATTGAAATCGTTCCAGTCTCCGTGCCCGCGCTCTTGGGATTGAACTCAGCGGTGAAGTTCACAGATTCACCGGGAGTCAACGTTTGCGGAGTGATAAGTCCGGAGATGCTAAACCCTGAACCAGTGGCGCTAACAGACTTGATCATCACGCTGTCAGAGCCGCTATTGGTCAAGCGAAGTGGCTGGGTAACCGGGCTACCGACGCTTACATTCCCGAAACCGACCACAGACGGAGTTACGCTAAGTAGCGAATTAGATCCCGTCCCTTTGAGGCTACCCGCCGTATGAGGACTTTGCGCATTGATCGCAACTAATAGGTTGCTGCTCTCCTGAGTTGCTGACGTTGGCTTGAACACAACTGTGAGTTTTATGCTTTTTCCGGGGACCAATGTCTCGGGGTTTGGAAGGCCCGAGATTGTAAATCCCGCGCCGCTCGCAGAGACTTTCGTAAGCGTGAACTTCACCGAACCGCTATTGCTCACAGTCACGGTTTGAGTCGAGCTTGACCCAACCATTACTGTTCCGAAATCGAGAGGGTTGGGCGTCACTTCCATTGCAATGCCCGTTGTCGTGCTTGGCTTGCCTAAACCCACGCACCCGGTCATTACAACCAATCCGATTAGCGCCAGAAGGACTGGGAGACTTCTTACAATGGTTGTTGTGCGTCTCGCAGCGAGATGAAAATAGCCGCGCGCGTACGCGCCCTCCAGGATTGGGTGATGTTTCATGTGCACGCGGATTGTGCGATGAAGTGCCTATTTGGAACTACTGGCCAGGGGTACACACTTAGGACAGGGGTTGAGGGCTGTCCAGGAGGACAGCCTTTTGGTCCATCTCTGTTGCTGTGGAGGTGCTTTGGTCTGACCTTGCTTCTTCCTCTCCACTAGTTCGTTCCGGTCTATGGGATTGAAGCCGTGGCCTGGTTCGAGTACACGCTCTCCACGCCATTCGAATCTACGGCCGTGACCACATAGTAGTAAGTTTGGCCTGATTGCAGTCCTGTATCCGTAAACTGAGTCGATGTTACCGGCGATGCGGTCAGCTTCGAACCGTACGGGCCGCCGGTATTCGTTCCTCGGTAGACGTTGTAGCCGACCACGGTCGTTGCGCTGTCCGTCCACGACAGACTGACGGTGCGAGTGCTCTGCTGGGCTCCGCTACCGGATAGACCGAGCGTGGCCGGAGAATTCGTAGCATTACTCAGCAAGCTGATTTTCCCGCTGACCGCTCCTGCCGCCGTGGGGGCAAACTGAACTGTGACTGGAACGGACTGGCCGGCAGTCAACGTCTCACCGGAATTTACACCGCTTACCGTGAAGACCGCGCCGGTGACATTTACGGCAGATATTGTAACGCTCGAATTTCCTGTGTTTGTCAGGCTCGCGCTCAAATTAGTGTTGCTGCCCACGTTCACGCTGCCGAAACTCAGGCTCGACGTGCTGAACGACAACAGTTGTGTTCCAGCCACCCCGGTTCCGCTCAACGCAATTGTGAGCGGCGAGTTAGGAGCATTGCTGGTGAGTGAAATTGAGCCGGTTGCGCTTCCCGCCGCATTCGGTGCGAAAACCGCGTTGAACGTGGCATTCGAACCACTCGGAATCGTTAGCGGCGTGCTGATACCGGTAATGCTAAAGCCCGTGCCTGTCACTGAAGCGTGCGAAATCACGAGGCTCGCAGTCCCGTTATTGGTCAAGCTGATCGTCTGCGAATTGGTGTTCCCCGTCGAAACATTTCCAAAAGTCGCTGTACCCGGAACCGCCGCGAGTTGCGCTTGGATTCCGGCGCCGCTCAAGGCGATCGTCAGCGGAGAATTAGGTGCGTTGCTCGAGATGGAAATGCTGCCGTTGGTATTCCCCGATGATGCTGGTGAAAACTGTGCCGTAAGGCTTACGCTTTGTCCCGCTGCAATCGCCGTGCCGGCCGGCAAGCCGCTTATGCTGAATCCGGCTCCGCTAGCGCTTGCCTGCCCGATCGATACGCTGGCAGTTCCACCGTTCATCAACGTTATTTGTGTAGATCCGGTGCTCCCCACCTGAACGTTTCCAAAATTGAAGATAGCGGGATTGGCGCCGAGTTGAGCCTGGACACCTGTCCCACTTAGCGGGACGGTCATCGGTGAACCCGGCGCATTGCTCGCGACTGAGATGCTGCCCGAAGCGCTACCGGAAGTTGTCGGCGCAAATGTGGCTGCGAAGACGGCGCTGCTTCCTGGATTAATCGTCATCGGCATGCTCAGGCCGTTCATGCTGAAACCTGGACCTGACGCACTTGCCTGAGTAATCGTCAAGGGTGCGTTCCCAGTGTTTTGTAAACTGATGTTTTTCGGAGAAGCGCTCCCGACGCCCACATTGCCGAACCCGACGCTTGCCGGACTCGCAGAGATCTGGGCTTGTCCTGCAGCCGCTCCTGACCCGCTAAGAGGGATTGAGAGCGTGGCATTCGACGCGTTGCTTGTAATCGAGATACTCCCGGATGCGCTTCCTGCGGTCGCGGGCGCAAATTGCGCGGTGAATATCGTCCCTTGACCTGCTGGAATCGCCAGGGGGGTTGTAAGTCCGATAGCGCTGAAACCTGTCCCGGTTGCAGTGACTCCAGAAATCGTCACGCTCGCGTTCCCCGAGTTACTAAGCGTAATGGTCTGCTTGCCGGTATTGCCAATCGTGACGCTGCCGAAGACGGCGCTGGCCGGATTGGCGCTCAACGTCGAGGTCTGTGTCACTCCGCTGCCTGAAAGGATTATCGATTGTGGTGACCCGGCGGCATTGTCTGTAAAGGAAATGCTCCCTGTCCCAGGGCCCGTGCCTGTGGGCGTAAATTGTGCGTTGAACGACACGTTCTGGCCGGCAGTGATCGTAGCCGGCAAGGTCAGCCCGCTGATGCCGAATGCGCTTCCGGAAACTGTGGCCAGGTTCACGACCACGTTGCTGGAGCTTGTGTTCGTCAATGTGATTGTTTGTGTTCCGCTATGCCCCACCACTACGTTTCCAAAATTCACCGTAGCAGGAGAAATTGCCAGGCCCGGTTGGGCGCCCATTCCTTCCAGCGCCACGGACAATGGTGAGTTTGCCGCGTCGCTAGTTACCGTAAAGCCGCCTGCCGCGGAGCCCGTCGACAGCGGCGCAAACTGAATTTGAACGCTTTTGCTCTGCCCTGGGGCGATCGTTGCTGCAGGGGCACCGGCGCCGGTGGTGAAACTCGCGCCTGTTACAGCCGTCTGATTAATAGTTACGGTGGAAGTTCCGGTATTCGTCACGGTTATGCTTTGTGTCGTAGTCTTGCCTACTCCAACGGTTCCAAAGCTCAAAGTTGTGATGTTGGCAGTCAGCATGCCCGTGCTCGTCGTTTTCGCAGGGCTTTTCGCGCTCGTGTAGGCCGTGCAGCTGGATAGCCCGGCAATCGCAACTATCGTCGCCAGCAGCGCCATAAATGCAAGGGATCCGGCGCTCTGGCTAGTTCTGTATCGAGCTTCTGACTGGGACTGGACTCGTTCTTTTTGGGCTAGCGTGTATAGTTTCATGGCACGAACAGTTTAGAAAGCATGTGCCATGCGCCACTACTGGTCAGAGGAAGCAACAAAGAGCAGCAAGATTCGCCTGTTCTCACGGGCAAAGTGAGACCTGCACTCCCCAAGGGACAGGTGCTCTTAAGCCCATCGCGTCAACCGGTTAAAGAGGAGGCTCGCTTAGACGGGTCCACCAACCTCAAAGTATTGAGATGAACGCTCTGCGGTTTTTTGCGAAGCGCAGACGAAACCCGCACTCGTGCTAGACTTTTCGCGTGTCCCAGGGTCTTCTTTTCTAAGAGCGATGCGGATTCAAACTATCGAACCTGAAGAAACTCCCCTTTCCTCTGGCTGGTCGAATCGGTTCCTTATCGCTGCAATTGTTGGAATTCTGTTTCTCACGCTTTTCCCATTTCGATTTGATATTCATACGAAACTTCCGGGCAACGCTTCGCCATTTTTCTTGGGAAATGGAGTGAAGCCCACCGGATTCATGGATGCCTTTCTCAATGTTCTGCTCTTTATCCCCCTTGGTTTCGGCCTCGCCGAAAAACTGCGAGAGCGGAAAGCATCCCGTCAGGCGTCCTTTTGCATGGCTTTCGCCATCGGTGCGATTCTTTCCTACGGAATCGAACTTACCCAGATTTATATCCCGATGCGCGATTCCGGATGGGAGGACGTATTCACTAATTCCGCCGGTTCGATCGTCGGATGTCTTCTCTATGAATTATTTGGCACCGCAATAATCGATACTCTCTCGAGATTCGAGACGGCGCTGCGCTGTCGGCTAACCCGCAGACGTACCGCGGTCTTTCTTGGCGTTTATTTTCTTTTTTGGTTCGCTATTTCTGCGATATTTCAAGCGCAGACGCGGCTCAGCAATTGGGAGCCAAACAGTTTTCTCGTGGTGGGTAATGAGGCCACTGGCCAAAGCCCTTGGCAAGGCCGTGTCCAAAGATTGCAGATTTCAGACCAGGCCGTCCCCGATGCTCTCGGCGTCGCTTTGACATCGGCCCAAGCCTCTCAAGAACTTCCCTTCGTCTGGCGCGCCGACTACGATTTCGCCAGCGTAACCCCTCTGCAGGACTCTAAAGGGTTCCTGCCGAATCTTTCGCGGATGCCCCCTGTTCCTTTCGCGTTAGATTCGAATGGGCTGGTTCTGAACGGCAAATCTTGGCTGGTTTCTCGATCCGCGGTTACGGATTTAGTCGACGATATCCAAAAAACGAATCGATTTTCCGTTCATGTCATTTGTGCCGCCGCGCAGACTCACATCGGCAATGGACACATAATCTCCATTTCGCGCTCGCCCTGGTTTGTGGATTTGACCCTCAGGCAAGAAGAATCCACTCTGGTCTTCTGGTTTCGCAGTCCGGTGTCCGCTAGAAGGGCAATTCTGGCGTGGTATATACCAAACATATTTAACGACACTCAAACCCGCGACATCCTCTGTTCATACGATGGTGCCGACCTTTCGCTCTACATTAACGGCAAGAAGAGCGTGCGCCCCTATCGCCTGGGTCCTGGCACAGTTCTGGCGCGTCTGGTGCATACTGTTCGTCCAGCTGAATTGGAGGGGTACAACGATATTTACTACGCGCTCGTATTTTTCCCGGCCGGAATAATTCTCGGCCTGGCGGGGCCCCGTATAAGGCTATCGAATTTGGCTGTTCTCCTGGCCCTGGCTTTGGGATCTCTTTCGGCTGTTTTTCTGCTTGAGTTCGTTCTCGTTCGAGTCAGCGGACGGCCCATTTCCACTTGGAACTTGCTGCTTTCCTTCTCGCTACTGGTTGCCGGATACTTGTGGTTTCGCTCGGACTCCGCGCAGTCTCCCGTGAAATTTGCCGGCTAGTTCTGCCCGCAAGGATGATGTAATTTGGTAAGGCACCCGTGACCTTTGGCTTGGTCCACGAGTAAAGTGGCGCACGAACACGCGCGATAGGTCCCGAGCTTTTCTGGGAATGCAAATCTTGCACGGGAGATCTGAATCTTGCGAATTTCGGTGATTGGATGTGGGTACGTTGGTTTGGTTACAGGTGCTTGCTTTGCGGAAATAGGCCACGACGTTACTTGCACTGACGACGATGAATCCAAGATTGTAACCCTGCGCTCCGGGAAACTGCCTATTTACGAGCCTCACCTGGATGCTCTGGTCGAGAAAAATGTCCGGGCAGGTCGGCTCCACTTCGTCAGTAACTCCGGTGAAGCTGTGCGCTCGAGTGAAGCCGTCTTCATCTGCGTGGGAACTCCTCCTCTGGAAAATGGAGACGCGGACCTGAGCGCGATTGATAACGTCGCCCGAATGATCGCCGCCGAGGCTGGCGGCGCCAAATTGGTGGTGGAAAAGAGCACTGTCCCGGCGCAAACAGGACAAGAGCTAAAGCGTGCCCTGAGTGTCTACAGCAGAAAATCAGGTACCGATTTTACGGTTGCTTCGAATCCTGAATTCCTACGCGAAGGAACTGCCGTCACCGATTTCCTTCATCCCGATCGAATCGTAATCGGTGTGGATGATCCCGCAGCTGCAAAAAAACTTCGCGAAATCTACGCGCCGATTCTGGATAGAAAGTTTAACTGCCCCGCGCATCAGGATAAATGTCCGGCCGCCGCCGCGCCCGTTTTCGTCACCACAACCGTCAATAGCGCCGAACTGATTAAACACGCCTCGAATTCCTTTCTCGCCCTGAAAATTTCCTTTGCCAATGCTCTTGCGGATATGTGCGATCAACTGGGTGCGGATGTACAGGAAGTCACTGCCGCCGTAGGGATGGATCCTCGAATTGGTCCCCAGTTCTTACAAGCGGGACTCGGATTTGGCGGCTTCTGTTTGCCCAAAGATGTGCAGGCGTTCATTCGTCTCGCCGAACGCGTCGGAATCGATTTCACCTTGCTGAAAGCGGCGGAACAAGTAAACCGCCAGCGCATCGACTTGCTTCTGGCCAAAGCGCGCAAGGCTCTCTGGGTACTCAAGGGGAAAAAAATCGCGCTTCTCGGTTTGGCATTCAAGCCAAACACGGACGACATTCGTTTTTCGCCTGCCATCGAAGCCGCCAGGCGATTTTTGGCTGAAGGCGCCAGCTTGCGCGCCTATGACCCTCAAGCCATGGAGAAGACGCGCAAAGCGCTTCCGCAGATATCGCTTGCGAAAAATGCCTACGAGGCGGTCAAGGATGTGGATGCAGTAATCATTGCAACGGAATGGGATGAGTTCGGGAAGCTCGATTGGAAGCGCGTTTACAACGAAATGGCGCGGCCCTTGGTCATCGACGCTCGGAATTCTCTGAACCCGGCTGAAATGAAGGCTTTGGGTTTTGAATACTATTCGTTCGGCCGTTAGGAATAAATTTCAGAGCGGCACTTTTCCGTTGCCGCTCGATCGACGCATCCCCCAATAATTTGGCTTAGGCCATTAAGACGTGCCCGGGAAAACGGACGCTGTTGCTCTTGTTTGCCATCTGAAGAGGTTTTTTGGCGGAAAGCGTCTCCAACCGTAAATTCCTCTGATTCCCCGGGGAACTTTCCACTGCTGTTGCTTCTGCGTCGAGCGTCGCTGGGCGCATGAAACCTGCCGCTCTGCGGGCTAATTCACTTCGCGTCTCGACCCCAAACTTGCTCAGTAAAGTTGAAATATGAAATTTCACCGTTCGAACTGTAATATTTAGCTTGCAGGCGATTTCCTTGTTGGCCCGGTTGGAAAGCACGGAGTGAAGCACTTCCCTCTGCCGCGGACTCAGCGAAGCTGGACATGCGACGGATCGGCCTTCCTCCAAGAGTTCCTCAGCTCGGGACACGAGACGCCCCATCAAATCTTCCTCCGCCGGAACCAGCACCTCAAAATCGTTCGGATTCTGTCCCCTCACCAGGCACTGCATCGCCAGTAGTCCTGCTACCCGCTCCACCGTCGATTCCGCGTCTGTCCTGGATTCAGTCCGGAACTGCGCCACTCCCGTTGTGGTCTCACAGAAAACGAAGACATTCGGCTTGCTCATGACTTGTTTCTTATCCTGCGGCATCAACTTAGCAAACACCCGTACCTTTTTCACTGAAACCTTCCCGTCCGCTTGCCCAAAGCCAATTGGCGAAGCTCTATTTAGATTTTTGTACTAATGCCATTACTTTACTGGACTTGGGGCGGTTCTCTCGGCGATCGCCCTGATTCGACCACTGGAGAACCGGTCTACTAAATCTTGGATAAGAACTACGGCCACGGCAGGTGTTGTGCCATTCCCCCTTTAAGTTAAATGCCTCAAAATGAGACGTATATTGGCTGCATCCTTCTTAGCGCCTACAAGCCCCGTAAGTAGAAACTTCTCTCACTCGGCAAATTGTTCCGCCGCTCGTCTCGCCCCACAGAAAAAACAGAGCCCGCGTATTCGCGCTTTCACGCAAGGGACTAAACTCTGGACACGATTTTGCGATAAACTCCGGCATCTGTCCGGGTTGGACCGCTTCGGTAAAGGAAAGAATTCGTGCGGAGAATTTTTCGTCCCACTTTGGGTTTGTCGGCCATCATTCTGTTCTCCATTGGCACTTTCGCGCAGATCCCTCCGCTGAAGCCGCCTCCCCTTCAGGTTCCCACTGGTACGGGAACGTGTTCCGTGGAGAAATCTTGCGACGATCTAGCGCCCGCGATGATTCAAAGCGCGCTCGGCCCGTCGCCCCTGGAAGAGAATTTGCGTTACCTCACCGACACGATTGGTGGGCGCGTCACTGGATCACCCGCCGCTGATCGCGCCGTCGGCTGGGCGGTCGAAGCCTTGCATCACGCCGGCGTTGACGAAGTGCACACGGAAAAGTTCGCGATTCCCGTTAGTTGGAGCGAGGGCAACTCGCGCATCGAAATTTTGTCGCCTGAGCCTTTTTCCGTCCGCATGGTTTCCACCGGATGGTCGCCCGCTACGCCCGAGGGTGGAGTCACGGCGAACATTGTCGACGTAGGAGCAGGCAGTGACGACGGTTTCGCGAAGGCCGGCGCATCGGCTCACGGGGCTATCGTCTTGGTGCACACAAGCGTCCTCGTCACTTACGAAGACCTCATCACCGAATACGATCTGGACGCGGAGATTATCGACCGCGCGATGAAAGCGAGTGCTGCAGCGATTTTCTGGATGTCCACGCGTCCTAATCTCCTGCTCTATCGTCACACCACTACTGTTAACGGCGAACTCGAACCGTTGCCGCAAGCCGTCCTGGCTCGCGAAGATGCTGAGCGTATCGCAAGATTCCTCGCCGCCGGACAAAAAGTGCAAGCGCATTTTGAGATGCCAAATCATATCGGCGGCCCGGTGAATTCTGAAAATGTCGTTGCCGAAATCCGCGGCCGGGAAAAGCCCGATGAATTCGTGTTGGTCGGCGCGCACCTCGATTCGTGGGAGCTGGGAACCGGCGCGCTCGATAATGGCTGCAACGTCGCGATGGTCATCGACGCGGCGCGCATCATCCATGCCTCCGGAACCATCCCGCGCCGTTCCATCCGTTTTGTCTTCTTCACCGGAGAAGAGCAAGGAATGCTCGGTTCGGCCGCCTACGCCCACGCGCATCGGGCCGAACTTGACCGCATGACCGCTGCCGTCATTTTCGATTCCGGCGTAGGTCGCATCACGGGCTATTCCCTGGGTGGACGCAAGGACGTAGTTCCCGCTGTGCATGCAGCGCTCGAACCGCTGAAACCTCTCGGCACCATGAATTACACGCTCGACGCCGGCATGGACACCGATAACTTCGATTTCATCCTCGAAGGCGTCCCCACGCTGGAGGCCAATCAAGAGCCAGCCAACTACATGCTGAACTACCATGCCGCATCCGACACTTTCGACAAAGTTGACTTCAAAGAACTAAAACACAACGCCGCAATCACCGCCGTAACAATCTTTGCCCTCGCGGATATTGAAGAGCCCATCGGTCCGCGCCAATCGCGCGCCCAAATCGAAGAGCTGCTGAAGCAGACGGGTCTCGACAAGGAAATGAAGAGCGTCGGATTCTGGCCACTATGGGAAAAGAGCGAGCGCGGCCGCCAGCCCTAGCGGCACATTCTCTTTTCCCTCGGTAAGTTGAGAGTGCAAGACTCGGGCCCTTAGCGAAGCTTGCCCCGAGTCAGTCGAAGGGGGCCTCGTCGGCATCTGCCTGTGGCGTCGACGAGATTGCTGCACGCCTCTTGTGCCAATTTGACGTGATAATAAGTCCAACCGCTGAATGTAGTATCGGAACTCACACTTGTCACGCCTCGCGTATAATGAGACGAATATGACAGTCACAGCGCGCGCGCGGAACATCAGTGTGCCTGAAACGCTCGATATCGTCCCGAGCCGGATCCTCGCACTCGATTATGGCCGCAAGAGAATCGGTCTCGCGCTTTCTGACGAGCTCGGCCTCACTGCCCAACCGCTCGTCACGCTCCCGCGCACCAATCGGCGCAACGATCTGCGCCGCTTGCGCGAGATTTGCCGTAAGCATGCCGTTGCGCGTATCCTCGTGGGCCATCCTTTGCACATGACCGGCGAAGCCGGCCCCATGGCGGACGAGGCTGCGCTTTTCGCAGCTCGATTGCGGAAGGACCTTGGCGTCGAAGTAGAGCTTGTAGACGAACGGCTAACCTCCTGGGAGGCAGCGCAAACCATGGCCGAAGTGAAATCTTCCTCGCGACGAAAACGCGCTCCAATTGACCATGTAGCCGCCGCCGTTCTCTTGCGAGATTACCTGGAACATAAGAAACAACTCGCGCCATCTTCAATGCCAATCATCCAGAGGACCCAATCGTAATGCGTCGGCTAGGTCTCATTGCGCTTCTCATGATCGCGGCGCTGGGCGCCGGAGCCGGATGGCTCGATTCGCAAATCAGCCGCCCTTATCGCGGCCGTCGTCCTGAAAAAGTTTTCGTGGACGTCCCGCATGGCACTTCTCGCTTCGGTGTGGCTCGCATCCTCAGGCGAAACGATGTTATCCGCAGCCAGCTTGCCTTCGAAATCTTCAGTATGTGGCATTTTCGAAAACCGCTGCAGGCGGGTGAATATTATTTCGATCGTCCGCTCGATTCGCGCGAAGTCTTTTGGCAAATTGCCGGAGGCAGAATTTTTGTCCGCACCGTCACGATTCCTGAAGGCTGGAATATGTATGAGATGGCGGCCGAACTCGATCGCCAGGGAGTTTGCACTCGCGAAGGATTTCTGGAAGCGGCAAAAAATAGCTCTCTTATTTCGGACCTGGCGCCCAATGCCGGGAACCTCGAAGGTTTTCTTTTTCCTTCTACCTATCAATTTTCACGCCACGCTTCCTGCGAGCTGATTGTTAAAAGAATGGTTCAGAATTTTCGCGCCGAGCTGGAATCGCTCAATCCTTCAGGCGCTACGAGCTTTCCGCAGGGCTTGGACCTCTATCAAGTCGTCACGCTTGCGTCGCTTGTTGAGCGCGAGACTCCAAAGTCGGAAGAGCGCCCCATGGTCGCCGGAGTATTCTACAATCGCCTGCGCGTCGGCTCGCCGCTACAGTGCGATCCCACCGTGCAGTACGCGCTTGAGCTCGAAGGGCATCACACCAAAAACGTCCGTCCCGCCGACTTGCACGTGGATTCTCCCTACAACACCTATGAACATTCGGGTTTGCCGCCAGGTCCGATTGCAAATCCGGGGGAAGCATCCTTGCGCGCCGCCCTCGCGCCGGCGCAGACCGAATACATGTATTTTGTCGCCAACGATCAGGGTGGCCATTTTTTTGCCAAGACTCTCGCCGAACACAATCGCAACGTCGTGCGTTACCGCCATCTTCTTGCAGGCGATGCCGTAAGCGAGGAACCCTCCAAGGCCAAACGCCGAGGTCCGTCTTGAACGAAAGCAATCCAACAGAGAGCCACGAGAGTGGTTCCCCCACAAAGAAGGCGCTGATCCTGGAAGTTGCTAAGGGTCTGGCCAAGCCGCGTTACACACCCGCGGAAATCGAGCAGATTCGGCGCCAACTGATTGTGCATCTGGGAGAAAAAGGAAAAACCTCCACCGATTACATCGTCGGCGTGCTCGAAGAAGCCGGTATGCGCGTGGTGTGGTCCACGCGTTCGGATACCGAAGGCCGTTACGAGGAAGAATTCAGCGATTTGCTCCATTTTTCCACTCTCGACGAAGCGGAGATGTGCCTAGTTCGCCTCGATGAGTTGCTGCGGAAATTCCTCTTGGAATCCGATTCCCCTGCCGCGGAACGTGTCCGCGAAGTCGCGCGCCTTGGCCGTCGCCGCGCGGAAATGATTTCGCGCAATCACAAAGTGGATGCGCGCAAGCGCGCCGAAAAAGAAGAAATCGGGCACTGGTTCGGAATCTGGCTGGAAACTCCCGACGCATTCTTCGACTGGCTGGAAGTCCGCAAGCAAGCCCCCGACTTCCAGAAAAAATTTCCACGCCCCCCGGACGAGGAAGCCTAGATGCACCTTCTGGATGTCGAGCCTTTGGATCTGGGCCCCGATGTTCGCGCCATTGGCCTGGAACTCACCGAAGCTGACGAGAATCGCGAGCCCGTCAGAGGGATGGACGCGGCGCGAGTTTGGAGCCGCGTCTTGCGTGCAACCGCAGCTGACGAAATCTGGGCCCTGGATTTTTTCAGCCATATTGATCGTGTGCGTGAATACTGCGATCAGCATCAGCTTAAATATCGCGAAGCGGGTAAACGCTCCATCGTGATTCCAACGCCCGAGCTTTCCGCGCTCGAATCTTTGATTGATCGTTTTCAGGGCGAGACTTTCGGTGCTCGTGCCGGGGCATTGGTGGCCGAAACGGACAAAGTTCTGGAAGGTGAACTGGCCCGCCGTGGCGCGGACGCTTACCATACCGCGTTCCAGAATTATTTCTTCTGCGCCATCTGCGGATTCGAGGATGGCTCGCTCGTTTTCCTCAGTCAAAAATTGTGGGCCAGCGAAGTGATTCGCCGTGTCCGCCCCGCTCTAGAAGGCCAGGACGTCGAAATCCGCCTGCCCTCATGAAGACTCTCGCGTTCCTGCTCACCGCCGCGATTAGGTTGCGTCTAAGATGCCAACCAGGGGTGAGTAGTCACGATCCGTGGCCCGTTTCTGTAAATCTTGCGGTAATGCACGTCGATACGCACATTAAAGGGAGGCGCTTCCCCATGTTTAGAACAGCTTTGCGAGGATTCCTGTTTTGTATGCTCATGGCGGCCATGTCGGGCGTGGGCCACGCTCAATCATTCGTACTCGATCTTCCACTCGGCAGCCAACGCGCCGAGGTTGCGCAAAGAATCGGGATCACCGATATCACCATCGACTATCACCGCCCACTGGTGAACGATCGGAAGATCTGGGGTGGACTGGTTCCCTACGGCAAAGTCTGGCGCGCGGGCGCGAATGAAAACACTACGATCACCTTTACCGATCCGGTCCTGATCGAAGGCAAGCCGCTCGACAAAGGAACCTACGGGTTGCACATGATCCCGGATGCCGATGAATGGACCATCATTTTTTCGAAAAACTCTACCTCCTGGGGTTCTTTCACTTACGACCAGGCGGAAGATGCGCTCCGCGTAACCGTGAAGCCCAAGCCCGCCGACATGCATAACGCGCTCACCTACGATTTCGATCAGCTGCAGCCGGATTCGGCTGTAGTTGTTCTGGAGTGGGAGAAAGTCGCAGCCCCGTTCAAAGTCTCGGTGGATGTGCACGAAGTGGTGCAGGCCAGCCTGAAGAAACAGCTTCGCAATCTTGCGCAGTACACCTGGATGAGCTGGAACGACGCTGCCAATTATCTGCTCGCGGAAAAGATTGCCCTCGACAACGCGCTCGTATACGCGAACAGCTCGATTCAAAATGAAGATCGTTACGAGAACGAGCTGACTAGGTCGAGAGTCCTGGCAGCGCTCAATCGCAAGGACGAAGCCGCAACGGCGCAGAAGAAAGCTCTGGATCTCGCCAGCCCGCTCCAGGTCCATATGTACGCGCGCCAGCTGCAGAGCGAGAAGCGCAGCGAAGAAGCCTTCGTAATCTTCCGCGAGAACGCCCAAAAACATCCTGACCAGTGGTTTGTACATTCGGGCTTGGCGCGGATGTATTGCGCCCAGGGCAACTTTGATGACGCGGCAAAGGAAATGAAGGTGGCTATGGCAGCAGCACCGGACAGTCAGAAGAGCTATCTGGATGGCCTAGTGAAACAGCTGGAAGCAAAGCAGGACATAAACAAGTAGAGCCGACTCGGCGACGCGAGATCTCGTGAGCTTGCGTCGCCGCGCTGCCTCCGCTTTTGTGTGTCGAGCCGTAACAACTACGGATTAATCGAGCCCATTTGGACCAATTACCTTCTTCCTGTAGTTCCGTGGCTTCGAGATCCCTCCTCTCCTCAAGGTCGGTGTGTCCTGTCCTGTACTCCTTTAGCACCAAAGTACCATTTCGCTAAACATTGGTCCTAGTACACTGAATGAAGGATAATTGATGCCCAGCCTTCAAAGTGATTTGACAGTGTCTAACGAGCCTAGAGTCCCGAACGCTCGGGCCTTCATCCGCAGTCTGAATATCCTGCTTAAGTACGCTCGGCTCTATGGTTTAGACCATACACGCTCGGCGGAGCAATTTGACTCCTCTTGGGTCGAACTCCAGGACGCGGTGGACGCCGCAGGACAAGGCGGTCTCCTGCTAGGGGCTTCCGGTTCCCAGCTTTTGCTGGATGGCGTGCCTTTGGAGTCAACTCCCGCCGAACGCAGCTTCGCCGACTTGCTTAACAACTCCGGCGTGGCAAGCATCGGTTTCACCAACGGCGTCACTCGCGACGACTTTGCTAACCTGGTGAAAGCCTTCATGGATACCGGCGCCAGAGCCGGCACTCTGTCCGAGCGGCTCGAGCAGCTTTTCGGAAAGCGAAATATCTGCGGTATTCGCGTGAACGAGATCCGCTTCGTCGCCGAGGATGCAGGCTTTTCTGAAGCGCGCGTAGCCGCCACGCTTACCGCAAAGACCCTCGGCGCCGACGCCGACATGATCCAGGACTGGTTTCGAAGTCCTGAGAAAATGATTCAGCTTATCGCGGCTGCCGAAGGGGCCCACAGCGGTTCTGGTAATCAGGGAGCTGTTGCAGGCTCCGGCGGACCTGGAACACTGCCTGGATCCGCCGCCGGCACGCCCGGTTCGAGTGCGCCAGGCGAAGGTCTGATTGCGGAAGTCTCCGGCGCGTTCTCCCGTCTCGAAGAGGGGGAACTTCAAAGTTTGCTAAAACTGCTCGTGCAATTCGGAGAGGCGCAGAACTCTAAAACTCCTCAGCTCGATCAGAAGTCCTGGCAGCACAAACTTGCGGGATTGCCGCAGAACGCTCAGGGAACTTTGCGGCAAGCTTTGGCTAGCGTCGCAGCGAAATCACCTTCGGCAAAAGTGGACGAGGCCATGTTGCTGCGCCTGGCGGAAGATCTGGCCATCAAATTTGCCATGGATCGCTTCCAGCGCGGCGAAGTAAAAGTAAATGCCGTGCGTCAGATGCTCGACCGCATGGGCCATGAACTTGACACGCTGCGAAAACTTCTCCGTTCACGCGAAGACAAAATGGCCAGCGCCGGTATCGCCGTGGAATCTCACGCCGACGTTCTCGATCGCCAGTTCTGGGCCGCCGTCCCGGAATCCGGAAAAAAACAAGTGTTGATGTCCACCGAAGCCTGGTGCATCCCTCCGCGCAACGTGCATCAGTACGTCGAAGAACTCCTCGGCCGCGGTGAAGCAGAAGCAGCGGGAGACATCCTTCTTAAATACGCAACCTGCGTCCGGCACAAGGATTCGGAAGCCCGCAAGAAAGCCGCCATCGGACTCGGCCAGCTCGCCGATCTTTTCAGCAAGGCCGCCAGCCAACGCTTGCAGGATGCTCTGGTCCAAATCGGCCAGCAGATGGCCGCCGAAAAGGATTCCGAACTTCAAACGCTTTTGAGCGCCGCATTCGTGCGCCTGAGTCAGGAATCGGCCACCCGCCGCTACTATCGCGCGATGCAGCAATCGCTCGATTCTCTCTTGGATCTCGAAGAATCGCGCCCCAGTTGGGTCCAGAGCTTGCGCCCGCGCGTCGGAATTGATAATCGCGTTCCGGAGTTTATCGAGGAAGCCCTCGCCGCCGAGCAGATGCCGGAAGGCCTCGTCGGCGTCCTCAAGCGCGTCCCGCAATCCGCCTCCGAACATCTTGCCGTGCGTTTGGCTCGTTCCGGGCGCCGCACCGAGCGCGAAGGTATCGTCGCGCTTGCTAAATTAGTAGGCTCGTCCTGCACCAGGCATCTGAAAGAAATTCTAAAAAACGAAGTGCCCGCCAAAGCTGCCACCGTCGTCGGGCTTTTGAGCCGTATGGAGCCTCAAGCCGTCGAAGCACTCCTTCCACCCCGCCTTCGCGAAGGCGCACGGAGCTTCCACGATGCCGTGGTTCGCCAGCTCTCCATCGCGGGTGCGCCCGAGCGCGGCAAGCTGCTCACCGATTCGCTTGAATTGTTTGACACCATGATTATCCCGCTGGCTCTCGACGAAATCGGGATCTGCGGCGACACCGAAACCGCGCCAAAGCTCTTGCGCATGGCCGAAGGTGACCTCCTGCCTCCAGGTTCGGAATATCTGCGCGTCAAGGCGATCGAAGCTCTCGGCAGGATGCGCGCCCTTGTCGCTGTCGACGATTTGCGCCGCTATGTCGAGTCCCGCAAGACTTTTGGTTGGGCCTATCCCGACGAGATACGCATGGCTGCCGCTCAGGCCTTGGTGAAGCTGGACCCCGAATGGATGCAGGCCTTTCTGCCGAACTCGGGGCTCGATCCCAAAGTTCTGCCTCTTGCTCCGCTCGATGCCATCCCGGATCGTGATTTCGTGCGGCATCGCCGCTATCGTCGCGTCCGTCTCCCGCGCGCCGTGCCAGCTACAATCACATCTGCCCGCGGAAAATTCACCTCCGCCATCAGCGTGCTCAGTCTCGACGGCGGCTTGCTGACCGGCGACATACAAATTCCAGTTGGAACGGAAGCCACTCTCAAGATTCCTGCCGGCCTGCGTTCCATCAGCATGCAAGCGGTTGTACGGTTCGTCCGCTCGCAGCAAGCAGGTTTCGAAATGATCGGCATCGGCCTGGAAGACCGCGCGAAGTTGCGTCGCCTCCTCGTTTCGCTGGGCGGACCCGAAGGCATTATCCGATAAGCTCGCTTCACCGCGATTTCCCCTGCTCAGTTACTTCCAGTGTCATTGCCAACTTCCTACTGAATTGACTTGCTCCTTTTCGCCGCCTAAGATGCCCGCTAACAGGCGGTATAGCCTCATGATTGAGCAGACGCTCGGTCACTATAAAATCATCGCAAAACTGGGCGCTGGCGGAATGGGCGAGGTTTACAGCGCCCGCGACCAAAAGCTCGAACGTGATGTCGCCCTAAAGATCTTGCCCGCCGGGTCACTAATCGACGAATCCGCGCGCAAGCGTTTTCGAAAGGAGGCGCTGGCTCTTTCCAAACTCAACCATCCCAACATCGCTACGATCTACGATTTCGACACCGCTGCCGGTGTTGACTTCATCGCCATGGAATTGGTGAACGGCGAGACGCTCGCCGAAAAAGCCGCCAGCGGTCCGTTGCCGGAAAAGGAAGTCGTAGCACTGGGAACCCAGATCGCCGGCGCGCTCGAGGAAGCACACGAACATGGCATCGTCCACCGCGATTTAAAGCCCAGCAACGTCATGGTGACGCCCAAAGGTCGGGTGAAGGTTCTCGATTTTGGATTGGCAAAACTCGTTCAGTCTGCTCCCGACACGCCCTCGGCAGAAACTCTCAGCCAGACGCAAGGAATCTCCGGAACGCTGCCCTATATGTCGCCGGAACAGTTGCAAGGTGAGCAACCGGACCCGCGCAGCGACATTTTCTCGTTCGGAATTCTTCTCTACCAGATATCCACCGGCCAGTTACCGTTCCGCGAGACCGTTTCTTCCAGGCTCACTGACGCCATCCTCCATCAAGTCCCCGTCAATCCCAGGGCGCAGAATCCGCGCATCTCGCCGGAATTGGAACGAACGATCCTGAAGTGTTTGGAAAAACAGCCCGAACATCGCTATCAATCGGCAAAGGAGATTCTCGCGGACCTCAGCCGGTTGTCGATGCACAGCGCCCCATCCACTCCCTCGGTTACCCCAATCAAACCGCGCCGCTCGAAAACTCTTTTGCTTGCCGCAGGCACCGCTGTGCTGTTGCTTGCTGTCCTTTATTTTGCGAATCAAAGACATGGACGAGTCCCGTTCGGGCAGGCAAGTTCGCCGCCGATCCACTCCATTGCAGTTTTGCCCCTCGAGAATTTTTCTCGTGATCCCGATCAGGATTATTTCGCAGACGGCATGACCGAAGCCCTCATCACTGACCTTTCTAAGATCAGCGCCCTGCAGGTTATTTCCAGAACCTCCGTGATGCAGTACAAGGGTTCGAAAAAGCCTCTCCCTACTATCGCAAAAGAACTCCAGGTAGATGCTGTGATCGAAGGCTCCGTGGAAAAAGCCGGTGACCGGGTGCGCATCACCGCCCAATTGATCGAAGCGGCAAACGACAAACACCTCTGGGCGGAAAGTTACGATCGCGACATGCGTGACGTCCTTTCCCTGCAGGACGAAGTCGCACGGCGTATCGCCAGCCAAGTTCAAGTAAAGCTAACCCCGCAGGAGCAGAAACAACTTTCGGCCAAAAGTCCGACCAATCCCGAAGCCTACCAACTCTATCTGCAGGGGCGTTTTTATTGGAATAAGGGTGACGAGTCCGGTCTGAAAAAGAGCATCGAATATTACCAGGCAGCGCTAGCCAAGGAACCGAATTACGCCCTCGCCTATGCCGGCCTAGCGGACTCCTACAGTGGTTTCTCCGATTGGTACTTGCCCCCGCGCCGGGTGATGCCGCAAGCAAAAGAAGCCGCTCTCAAAGCGCTGCAATTGGATGATTCCCTCGCCGCAACGCATGCCGCGCTGTGCTGGATCTACACCGTTTACGACTGGGACTGGTCCGCAGCAGAGCGGGAATGCAACCGGGCCATCGAATTGAGCCCGAACTCCGCCGATGCCCACGATACCAACGCAAATTTTTTGTCCTGCCTTGGACGATGGGAAAGAGCCGAAGCTGAGATTCGCCTGGCCCAGGAACTCGACCCGCTTTCCTATCGTTACTTCGCCGACGGGGCCATGAATTACTACATGGAGCGACGCTACGATCAAGCCGTGCTGCAAGCGCAGAAATCCCTCTCGCTCCAGCCCGACTATTTCATAGCCCACTTATATCTGAGCATGATCTACGGGCAAACCGGCCCTGCCTCCGAAGCAATCGCGGAAGCGCAGAAGGCAGTTCAACTGAGCGACAGTCCTTTGACGCAAGGCGTCCTGGGATATTCCTACGCCGCCGCCGGGAAAAAATCCGAAGCCCGTAAGATCGCTGCCGATTTGGGAGGAAACTTGGACAAGCACTTCGTTTGCCCCTTCGAGATTGGAACAACCTATATTCGGCTCGGCGAGATGGACGAATCCTTCCGCTGGCTCAACAGAGCTTATGAGGAGCGCTCCATTTGCATTTCTGGCATGAAGTTCGATCCCCGGCTTGACCCCATTCGTTCCGACCCGCGGTACGACACTTTGGTCCGCCAAGTCAATTTCCCTCAATAGAGCATCTCATCAAGATTCTCCGTGAATCATTTTCTCTTTTTGTGCTTGCCTCCAACTGTGTTCGCGATTGAAGTTGCTCGGTGATACTGCTTGCGAATCAGTTCTATATCGACCGCCGGCTTGGGCATTTTCATCCGCAGGAGAGGTCAAATTTAACTCTAAACTCGCTGCCCTAACTGAGCTCAACTTCAGTCGGCCCGATATGGGCTTAGCCACGAAGAAGTGTTAGGCTTCGGAACATGCAAGGCCAGCTCAAGCGCTTAGCTCTCGATTAGCGCCATGGGCTCGGCGGCTTGCCCGAAGCGAAGTGGAAGTGCTCGTGATTTTCTTAAGGGCTATCCCGTGCAACTCAGCAGGAGTGCAGCTTGAAAATCTTGAAACTCCCCATGCGCATGCGCTTGAATTTCTATGCTCCGTTCTTAGGCGCCGGAATCCGTGTAAAGCGCCTTGTACCCGGCTGGAAAGAGATCGACGTGGAAATGAAGCTTCGTTGGTGGAATGCAAATTACGTGGGCACACACTACGGAGGCTCGTTGTACTCCATGACCGACCCGTTTTTTATGGTCATGCTCATCGAAAATCTGGGCAAGGATTACATCGTCTGGGACAAGTCCGCGAGCATCCGCTTCAAGAAACCCGGACGCGGAACGGTTTTCGCCAAGTTCCGCCTGACCGATGAACAGATCGGTGAAATCAAGCAAGCCCTCGCCACCGAAAAAAAGATCGAGCGAGTCTTCGCCGTCGAAGTCAAAGACGAATCCGGCGCCGTCATCGCGGAAGTGGAAAAGCTTCTGCACATTCGCAGGAAAGACCAAACCTCCCCTTGAAGGATTTCCACGCGATCTTTCTCAAAGTATAGGATGTTGCCATGCGTCATTGCATAGGTGTACAGTCCACACCCAATTGGAGGCGTGCGATGAAGATGCGATATCCCATTCCGTTGCTTGCTCTGCTGGCCGTTTCGATTCTCACGCTCGCGTATCAAGTCAACGCGCAAAGGCCTAGAAATAGGGCGCAGGTGCACTCGCTCCAGGCCACCACCGACTCTTCCGGCTCGCATCCGGACAAAACCGATATTGCCGGTCCCGTATCCTTCACTTGCCTCAACGCGGTTTCGGAGACTCCCAATGCGCGGCCTGCGCCGTCCTGCCACATCACCGCCCCCGGATTCAACGGAACGTTGCTCATTGGCAAGACTGCCAACGCCACCGGCGCTGGCACCGTGACCCTCACCTGCGTCGGTCAAGGCTACCTACGTTGCTCCGCTCGCGTAGACATCCCCGCCCCCGCACCCGCCACCCCTCCATCCAGCTAATTGTTCACGCCTGTCCACGGCACGCGAGTCCTCGCTGTTGAGATAAAACACGAATCCCAACGCCTGCATCACCCAAGTCGGCTCGCCCGTCTGCTACACACAGGTCCTTGAATTCCACCGAGCCGCGTGCTAGCGTTTTTCGTGGCTAAAATAGAGCGGCTTCGGGGCCTTAACCACAACGCAGGCGAGCTCTCTTGATGTCTTCCTGGGCACGTGTAGCCAGCACTTCTGCCCTTCCGCTCTCGTTGACTCTCCCTGGGGTGGCTGCTACATTGCCTCACCGACCTTTGCGGGGGCGCAATAAACTGACAGTGTCTGGTTTTGCTTGGCTAGTCTCGATGACGGCTGCGGCAGTATTAGCCTGCGGTTGCGCTGTCAGCCATAAGACGGTAGTCAAGCCAGGAAACGCGCCTCAAAAACTTCTCACCGCTAGCAAGGACGATCTCATCGGACGCTACAATCAGCAGGCTCAATCCGTCACCTCGCTGAATGCCGGAGTCTCTATGAAACTCACCGCCGGCTCCGCTTACTCAGGCGTGATCGAGCAATATCATGAGGTAAACGGTTTCATCCTGGCTGCCAAGCCCGCAAGCATTCGCGTGATTGGCCAGGCTCCCGTCGTAAGCAAGAATGTTTTTGACATGGTTAGTGATGGCGAGATGTTTCATATCTACATTCCGTCGAAAAATGAATTCATCGAGGGCCCGGATAATTTGGAACGGCAAGCATCCAAGCCCATCGAGAATCTCCGCCCGCAGCATTTGGTCGACGCTTTGCTCTGGACCCCGATCACGGATGGCGCGCCGGTATTATTCGAAGAAGCGAGCGAGGGCTCCGATCGCTACTACATTTTGACTGCGATCCGCGACGCTTCCGCAACAAAAGAAGCTGCGGCGGGTTCGTCCGATTGGGAAATATCGCGTAAGGTCTGGTTCGACCGCACGACCCTGCAGGTTTCAAGAGTTGAAAACTTTGCTTCTGGTGGAAGAGTGGCTTCCGACGTTCACTATTCTAATTGGCTTGCCGCGTCGGCATCGGCGACCCCCACGGGAGAAACGCCCGCTGCCGCGGAAACGGGTAGCGCGACGACCTACGCACGCCAAATCTCAATTAGCCGCCCGAGCGATGATTACCAACTCCAAATCGAAATCAAGAAGCTCGCAGTGAACGAGCCCCTCGCCGCCGACCGCTTCGTCTTGAAGCAGCCGCCCGGGACTAAATTAGTCCACCCGGACGAAACCGCCAAGGAGCCGCAAACACCGTGATCCGCTACATGATCGTGCAAAACGTTCTGCATCGGCCCCTTCGCACGTTGATCACGGCCATCGCTGTCGCGGTTGAAGTCGCCATGGTCATTATGGTCGTCGGCCTCACGAGCGGCTTGCTCTTGGAAAACGCCAAGCGCGTGGAAGGTGTCGGCGCCGATATCATGGTCCAGCCGCCTTCCGCTTCGGTTTTCTTGGCCTTCAGCGGAGCGCCGATGCCCATTGCTATCGGCGAAAAACTGAAGCAACTCGATTACGTGCAGGCCGTAGCGCCCGTCCTGGTTCAGTTTAATTCTGTGAACGGTCTCGACGTAGTGTTCGGGATTGATCCCGCCAGTTTCACCGCCGTCTCAAACGGGTTCGTGTTCCATTCGGGCCACGACTTGCAGACTCAAAACGATATCCTGGTGGATGATATCTACGCTAAAGCGAAGAAGATCAAAACCGGTCAGACCATGCACATCCTGGACCATGATTTCCATGTGGCCGGTATCGTGGAACACGGCAAAGGCGCTCGGCTCTTTGTTTTTCTCTCGACCTTGCAGGAAATGGCTGGAGCTCACGACAAAGCCTCCATCTTCTATATCAAGAATGATCGCACCGACCATACGCCCGCCGTAATGGACGAAGTGCGCCAGCTCCTGCCCCGCTACGAAGTTCGCCCGCTCAAGGATTTTATTTCGCTCATGACCTCTTCGAATCTGCCGGGCTTGGGCGCGTTCATCAACGTCATGATCGGCATCGCCGTGGTCATAGGCTTTCTTGTGATTTTTCTTTCCATGTACACCACAGTCATCGAGCGCACACGCGAAATTGGCGTTTTGAAATCTCTCGGTGCTTCCAAAGGCTATATCGTTCGAATCATTCTCAGCGAAACCACTTTGCTGTGTGTGGCTGGAGCCATTTGCGGAATTGGATTAAGTTTCCTGATGCGAACCGTCTTTATCCGTCTTTTTCCGGCTCTAAGCATACTGATCTCGGCAAACTGGATTCTGCGCGCCTCCGCTATAGCTATCATCGGCGGGCTCCTGGGTGCCTCGTATCCGGCTTGGCTAGCCAGCCGCAAAGACCCGGTCGAAGCCCTTGCCTACGAATAAAATGCCACATTTAACGCCCTTCCAACCCACATACTCGCTAGGAAGAAATGGCGAACGCGGCTAGAATATTTCCATCCTCGGAAGTGTTGACACTCGCACGGGAGCGGGCGTTGGAGCCGATACTTAAAACTGAAAATTTGTGGAAAGTGTATCGTTCCGGTAAGGTCGAGGTGCCGGCGCTCCGCGGCGTTAACATGGAAGTTTTCCCCGGGGAATTCGTCTCCATCATGGGCCCATCCGGCTGCGGCAAATCCACGATGTTGCACGTGATTGGCGGCTTGGCTCAGGCTACGCGCGGCCGGGTCCTTCTGGACGGAAACGACCTTACGACAATGACCGACGCTGCCAGAACGCTTCTGCGCCGCCATAAAGTCGGCTTCGTTTTTCAGAAGTTTAATTTGCTGCCTACGCTCGACGCCTATCACAATATCGCTCTCGCGCAGCACATTCACGGAAACGGCTTCGATCCCCACCGATTTGAAGTGGTAGCCAATCTTCTGGGACTCAGCGAGAGGCTCACGCACAAGCCGTCCGAACTGTCAGGGGGCGAGCAACAGCGAGTCGCGCTCGCTCGCGCGATCGTCAGCGAGCCAAAAATTGTGCTGGCCGACGAGCCCACCGGTAATCTCGACACGAAGAGCTCAGAAGCCGTCTTGAGCCTTCTGCGCCAGCTAAACAAGGAGCTGGGGCAAACAATCGTGATGATTACTCACAATCCGGACGCAGCCGCCTACGGAAATCGAGTGCTGCACATGCGCGACGGCCAGGTTGTTGACGGTTCGACAGTTCACTAACATGCGCAAGGTCTGGCAGGGAATCGTTCGAACGATTTTTTGGTCCTTCGAGCGCGGAAGCTGGCCCTACGATTTGATGGTCGTCGCGATAGTTTTGTTCGTGCTCCTCACGCCGCGCACTCTTTTCCACGATCAGCCCCAAACCATTACGCTGGCAAGCTCCGACGTTCAGCTTTTGTCTGAAGACACCGATAATCACACGCGCACCTATCGGCTGGACGCCAAAGTCCTACAGCCCGAAAAACGCGCCAAGGAACCCACCCCCGAGCTTGAACGCGAAACACACGACATTCTGAGCCGCGCCGTGGACGACTTGAAAGAACGCACATTCCAGGTAACGCGCATCGACCCTTTGCGCGCGCCAGATGGCTCAGTCGTCTATTACGATATTACTGTCCACCCGTGACGGCCATTTTCGCTAGCCGTTAGTCCCTTCTTTGCAACCTGGAACCGCCGAATCGGCCAATGCATCTAACTCCGTGTGTTATCATTGCCCGCGTTTTGATTGTTTTGGGGTGAGTTTCGGGGGAACGTTTGATACTCAAGCGGCTCAAGTTATTGGTGTCGGTGTGCCTCGCGCTTAGCGTGATCTGTGCGGGCGGTTGGACTTTTGCGGCCCAGGGCCGAGGACCGTGGACCCTGGAGACCGTTCTGCACCAACTGGATATGCAAGACAAGACTTTTCGCAGCCTCTCGGCTGACGTGGAACGCACGAAAGTCACCGTGGTGGTTAACGACCACTCCACCGAAACCGGAACCCTCCTCGTTCGCGGCGACAAAATGCTCCTGCAAATGAAGGCGCCCGACGTGCGGACAGTCCTACGCACTGGCGATAATCTTTACGTGTATACGCCTGGTCTGAATCGCGTCGAGGAATACAATCTCGGCAAGAACCGCACCATGGTGGATCAATTTCTGCTTCTCGGTTTCGGCACTTCCGGCAAAGAGCTTCAGAAAAGTTATCTCATCACGTTGTTGGGCGAGCCCCTGCTGGACGAAAAGAAAACCGCCGAACTTGAGTTGACGCCAAAATCCGCAGAGGCGCGGAACCAAATCTCGAAAATTCAGATCTGGTTCGATGAATCGTCGTGGCTTCCCGTTCAACAGCAATTCAACGAAACTGGTTCCGGTGATTATTTCACCATCCGCTATTCGAAGATTGTCCGCAACCCCGCAATCAGCGAGTCAGAGTTCAAGCCTCATTGGCCAAAGGGCACGGAAAAAGCACATCCTCAGAGCTAGCGCGGCTGGAAGGAACGCACTTTCGCTCAAGCCTTCGCAGTTCTTGCTTTCTCTACGCTTCTCGTAGCTGACTCATGTTCGAGCAGAGCGCGCTTGCGGTCGAGGCCCCAGCGATATCCCGCCAGATTTCCGTCCGCCCGCACCACGCGATGGCACGGGACTACCACCGAAACAGGGTTTGTCGCACACGCCCGCGCGACCGCACGAATAGCCCTTGGTCGGCCGATGGCTAGCGCAACTTCACTGTAGGTGCGAGTCGCCCCGTAAGGAATTCGTTTGAGCTCTTCCCACACGCGCCGTCGAAAGGCGGTAGCTTGCACGTCGGTCGGCAAATCCAGATGCGGCTCTTTGCCGCGAAGATGCGCCAGGATTCTGCTCACCCATTCTTTGAGATTTTTCGATCCGCTGCTCTTGCTGTCTATTTCCGCGTGCGGATATTCCTTTTGCAGCGCACTTTCTAACGGAGCGTCCTTTTCTCCCAGGTAGAGCGCGCTGATTCCCCGGTCGGTGGCAGCCACCAACAGGCGCCCCAGCGGCGAATCGACTATTGTGTAGTGAATCTGCATTCCTGCGCCGCCCATGCGATAAGTTCCAGGCGTCATGCCAAGTTGCGAAGGAGCGCGCTCGTACAAGCCTCTGCTCGAACCAAATCCTGCGTCGTACAGTGCGGTGGTCACATCGTCTCCTTTTTGCAAACTGGATTTCAGGCGTCGCATACGCTGCGCGTCAGCGTATTGCCTGGGTGTGATGCCCATCACGTGCCGAAACGCGCGTTCAAGTTGATGCGGAACCATTCCGGCGGCGCGGCTAAGACTCGCGAGCGTCAAACGAGCTTCGCTACCCCCGTCATCCTCGACACGAAGCCGAATTTCGATCTCGCGACAAACACGAGCCACTGATTCCGTACGTGGATCACGCAAACTCGTAGCGCGCGGCCGGCACCGCTGGCAGGCTCTGAACCCTTGTTGTTCCGCAGCCTCTGGCAACTGGAAAAAAACCACTTGCTGGCGGCGAGGCTTGCGCGAAGGGCATGATGGCCTGCAATAGATCCCCGTGGAGCGAACGGCATAAACAAAAACGCCGTCCGACGCCCGGTCGCGCGACTGCACAGCTTGCCAAAGTGCCTCCGCCCTTGGCCCTTCGCTGCGTCTTTGCGTTTGATTGGAAGTTTGCGCCATTTGTTTAATCACCGATGCATTCAATTGCAAATCGAAATTACCGAATCGGGAGGCGAACCGCTATCCGTTTCTTGCGATCAAACTAGATTTCCACAGCCTTTCGCCTGGATTGGAAATCGCGCTCAGGAATACTCCAAATGACGTGCCGTCGCGGGGTTACATCATACGGCACTTTCGCCTTTACCCCGGTTGACGCGGTATAATACCACGCGCATATTCGGACTCCACAGGGGTGGGGTCAGGCATTACTTGGGGGAGAAGCTATGGGGGCTGCTCCGCAACGGAACAGGCAGGCTTCAGCATCGCCGCTGCGTGTAGTGGAAGTTCAGACTTTGACAACGTCGGTACCCGCGCAAGGTAAACCGGGGCCACAACGCTTCGCTCGTATTCCTACGCACGCTATTGGCGTCGCCACCGAACGCCGCTGCAATCCACGCGCTTCGCTTTCGCTGCCGCTTCGCTTGATTCGAGTTGGCGAGGCAGTCGAACCTGTTCCGGTTACTCTCGTGACGCGGAACATCAGCTCGAGCGGCGTTTATTTTCTGGCACCGCGTAAGTTCGAACCCGGCACCGCGATCGAGTTGGAAGTCGCTTTGGTGGAACGTCCGATGGGTCAGGGACGGGTGCAAATGTGTACCGCCGCTCATATCGTTCGCGCGGAAGAACTTGACACGCCCGGTTGGCACGGCTACGCCGCGACGTTCGACGATTTTGCGCTTCGTCGCGACGACGTTCTACCGCTCCGCTACCAAGCGAGCTAGGGTTTTCCGGATTTCGGACGATCAACGGAAGTCCAATCACAGCAAGCAGTTAACCGTCAAATTACGGAAGCAAGAGTTCTATTGCAGGAAGAATACCCACTGCCCCTGCCGCTCCGATATTTCACTGCCAGAATCGTCGCGCTACAGCGAATTCAGGAAAGCGATCAATTGTTTCTTTTCGTCATCGGTTAGGTTCATCTGGAACCGCTGGTTATAAAAGTTTACGAGCTGGTCCAGGTTCTGCGCCGCGCCGTTGTGGAAATATGGAGCGCGGGAGGCGAGTCCACGCAGGATCGGTCCTTTGATCCGATTCACATCGCTGCACGCGCCAGTAATTAGACCTTTACCGGGGTCGGTAGTGTTGACGATATACGGTTCTCCCGCGGTTTGCGCAGTCGCGAATGGATTCGAGCAGCCGGTGATCTGGTAAACAGGAAGATCGGGAAAGTCCAGTTGCGCAAGCGCGCTAGCAATCTGCGGATCGGTTTCCGTGGCAGGATCGTGGCCCGTGCCGATATCCAGCGGCAAAGGCAGCGAATGATTTCCCACGTTCGGCGTATCATGGCAAGTCGTGCAGGTGCCCTCAAAAGAGGCGATCGGCAGCGTAGTGCCCAGAGCGGCCGCTAGTGTGGCATTGTCGTTAAGTCCGCGAACATTCGAAATACTGAACGTATGAGTATTGAATATGGCCTCGCCCGTAGCGATGTTTTTTTGTGCTGTTGCGAGAGCCCTGGCGAACGGATCACGTGAATCGGGAGGATTTGCAAAGCCGGCAAACAACGTGAAGACCGTGGGACTAAATGCAATATGGTTGGGATCTTGTCCTAGCGTATCGTTGATGCCGGGGTAATACGCTGCCTGTGAAAGATTCACCGGGCCGCCCTGAGCATCCCTTGTGACCAGCAAGCCGGCGCGGTTGTCGAAAACTTGCGCGCTGAAGAGTCCCAGCTCGAAATTCACAATCGCTGTTTGTTGCGCCACGGTAGGAGGCATTCCCTGCGCATGGGTCGTTGTCGCGTCTACGGCCTGATGCATAAGATCGCTGAAGAGGTTCGCGGGATCCGTTGTTCTATCGGTCAGTGGTAGAATCGTCTCGCGGCCGTCGAACATGATCGTGCTCAGGAATTTCAGATTCGTAGTTGGCAGCGGGCGGCGGAATACTGACGCAGTCCTTATTCCCAACGCAGGATCGGTCACCAGCGCGCATCCATACGGATCGTGTGTTGCTACGATTTGAAATTGCACGGGATTCGGCGTTGGCACCGTAAGCGGGATCCGGATCAAGCCGTGGCCCAACAGCAAGCTGTGATCCGCTGGATTTCCGGGCGACCCGTTAGGGCAATTCGCTCCATCAACTGCAGCGAACAGCGGATCCTGCCCATGCGTCGAGTGAAATCGCTCCTGTATGTTCTGCGTGCTCAGTCCCATGGCATTGCTTGCGATATGGCACGTCCCGCAGGATCTCCCGTTGGTTCCCAAACTCTGGAAGAACGGATTGCTCTGGTCGAGCGGCCCGTTCAAGTTATAGGTCGCGATGACACCGGTAGGGTCAAAAAAGGCGAACAGTTGCGGGATCACAGCCGCGGAGACGGCAGTCGCCAGCCCCAGCAGTACTATCGCTAGCGCCCATTTTTTGCCACGGCTCGTCGCCCAAGGCTGCAAATTCAGTTTCATCCACATAGTTCACCCCTCCGGACCTCGAACTAGGTTCCCGCTTATTCGGAATAGAGACTTGCTGCGCTTCGGCTTGAATCTCAGGATTACGTTCCCAGGTCAATAGTCGGCTGCTGACAAAAAGGTGAAATCAAGCTGTACGTCTAAGTGATTCAGTCTACGAAATTTATCTTGCTGGCTCAGCGCGAAATGGTCAGAATAGTAATCAATTCTGTAGGTAAGTTTATGCGCACCGAGGCTCTAAAATACCGTTTTGGGCCGTACGAGCTGCGGACCCGCACCCGCGAACTCTACAAGCAGGGCACTAAGCTTAAGTTGCGCCCGCAGCCATTCCAGGTCCTAAGAATATTGGTCGAGCGCGCTGGAGATGTAGTCTCTCGTGAAGAGCTCCACGACCTTCTTTGGCCTGCGGAAACTTTCGTCGATTTCGAGCAAGGGTTAAACACATCCATCAAAGTGTTGCGCCGAGTCCTAAGCGACTCTGCCAGCGAGCCTCGCTACATAGAAACCCTGCCAAAGCTCGGCTACCGCATAATCGTGCCGGTTGAAGTGGACGCAGAAGAGCCCGCGTTCTCGAACGAACCCGTTGTCCCACCGCTGTCCGCAGCCGTGGAAAGTCCGGTCAACGGGACCAGCCTGGATAACCGCGCCCCGTTGCAGCGATGGTCACTTCAGAGGTGGCAAGTCTTCGTTGGGATCTCCGTTGTCCTGATTGTAGCGGCACTTGTCGTTTACGTTCGATGGTCTCGTTCGCGGCCGCGCCCTGAGCCATCCAGCGGACGTTTGATGCTAGCGGTTCTCCCGTTCGAGAATCTCACAGGAGATGCTTCGCAGGACTACTTCAGCGACGGCCTCACTGAGGAAATGATCGCGCAACTCGGACGTCTCGATCCGCAGCACCTCGGGGTAATCGCGCGCACTTCCGTAATGCACTACAAAAGCAGCTCCGAGCAATTGGATCAGATTGGGCGCGAACTCGGTGTCCAGTATGTTTTGGAAGGCAGCGTTCGCCGCGATTCGGTCAAAGTCCGCATCTCAGCGCAGTTGATTCAAGTGAAAGATCAGAGCCACGTCTGGGCGCGTCAATACGATCGCGAGCTAAACAACCTCCTGGCCCTGGAAGGCGAGATCTCCCGAGAGATTGCAGAAGGCATCCAGCTCACTCTCGGCAACGCGAATCATATCGACTCCGCCCGTTATCAGGTTTCTCGCTCTCCCAGTTCGTACGAAGCCTATGACCTCTACCTAAGAGGCCTATACTTCTGGAACAAAAGAACTGCTCGGGATTTTGAGCGAGCTATCGAATATTTTCAGCAGGCCACCGAAAAGGATCCTAGCTACGCTCAGCCATACGCCGGCTTGGCGAATTCTTACGTGCTGATGGCCGTCTACAGCGACCTTCCGCCCAAAGAACTAATCTCCAAAGCGCGTGCGGCAGCGCTACGCGCAGTCGAGCTAAGCGATGGCCTGGCGGAAGCCCATGTCTCTCTTGGCGTAATCGCTCAAGATTACGATTGGGATTGGCCAACCGTTGAAAAGGAATATCGCCGCGCCATCGAACTGAACCCAAACTATCCGACGGCACACCAGTGGTATGCCGAGTCATTGGCGCTGCAAGGCCGTTTCGACGAAGCGTTCGTCGAGATCGAACGCGCGCGCCAGCTCGATCCTCTCTCTCTAATAATTGGATCGGACTACGCGGTAATTCTTTACTTCTCTCGCCAATATGACCGCGCTATCGAACAGTTTCGCTCCGTGCTGGACAGGGAGCCGAGCTTTCCGCGGGCACACATGGTGGCATATGCGTATGCAGAAAAAGGCATGTTTGCGGAGGCGCTGACAGATATAGAGAATTGGCATCGTCTCAGCGGTGACCCGCAGTCGATGCTGCTGGCGTACGTTTCCGGCCGTGCGGGGCAGCAGGCTAAGGCCATGCACGCACTTCGAAACCTGCAACGATTGAGCCAGGATGAGAAAAGTTATGCGTATTCGATCGCCGTGGCTTATATCGGCATTGGCGATAACGAGAAAGCCATAAAGTGGCTGCAAGAATCGTACGCCGAGCACACCATCAATACCGGCCTTCGCGTCGACCCTATCTTTGATCCATTACGCAGCGATCTACGATTCCAGGAGCTTCTGCGCGGCATGGGACTAGCGCAATAGACTTATTTTCTTGGATACGACCAAGCGAGAGCTACGCTAGGACTGAGCCATGAGAGCTTGAAAGCGAGGATGGTCGCGCAAAGAGTTCAGGTCCGCGTCATTTTGTGCCCAGCGCTTGTACCAGAAAGCGTGCGTCATAGCCTTATCCAGACAATCGATCGCCGCATCAGGTTTCCCTTGCAGGGCATAGACGCAGGCGATGTTGTAGAGAATTCCGCAGTCCTCCGGGTCAATGGCCAGAGCGCGTTGGGCCCAATCTAAACTTCGCGCGCGCTCGCCTAATTGACAGAGCGCATTAGCGCCCAAATAGAGCGCGCGTGCGTCGTCCGGGTGCAGTTCGAGATGCTTCTCAGCCCGCTGCCAAGCACGGCGGTAGGATTCCTCCGCGTCCTGCTTGCGGCCCAGCCCCGTATAAACCATCGCAAGCAATTGCGGAGCTTGGTAATCCTCAGGCTTCACATCAGAGGCCTGTTCGAACTGACGTGCCGCTTCTTTCAGCTTTCCCTGCTGAAAACACGCCCGCGCGTAGAAGTAATAAGCCTCGAAGAGCCGGGAGTCCAAGCGAATCGCCGTCTGGAATTCAAGCTCGGCCTCGTCGTAGCGCTTGCTAAGCGAAATCGCAAGTCCCCGCGATACGTGCGCCTCAGCTAACCCGGGGTCCAGGAGTAAAGCCTTGCGGCTGGCATCGTCCGCCGCCTGGAGATTTGTCTCGCTAGCCTCCCAATACATGTACAGATAGGAATGGCAATCGGCCACTCCGGCATAAGCGCGCGCATACCCAGGGTCGATCTCGATAGCCCGCGTAAACATCTGCCGCGCAAAATCGTAGCCGCGTCGCCGAAACTGATAGAAAAATTGCCGCCCGCGAAGATAGTAGTCGTAAGCTTTTACGTCCGCAGTTGGCGGCTTGGCAATCGCTTCTTTTTCGCTGGCGGTCAGCATCACTTTCAGAGCGCCCGCAATGCTCTGCGCAATTTCGTCCTGGATGGCAAATACGTCTTCCATCTCGCGGTCGTAGCGTTCCGCCCAGACCGAGTGGCGCGTGCGCGTCTCCACCAGTTGCGCCGTAATTCGCAAGCGGTTTTTCGCCCGGCGTAGGCTGCCGCCCAATACGTACGCGGCGTTGAGCTCCTGGCCGACTTGAGGCGCCGTGACCGGCTTGTCTCTGTAGACAAGCATTTCGGCACGCGGGAAAACTCTGAGCTTACCGATTTTGGACAACTCCGTAATGATGTCTTCCGTCATCCCATCGCGGAAGTACTCGTCATCCTTCGCTCCGCTTAAATTTTCGAAGTAAAGCACTGCAACCGATTTTTCGACCACCGCCGTGGCCACCGCCGCGATTCGCCCTGAGCCAGAGTCGCGTTTCAGTTGCTGAAGGTCTGTGTGCAGCTTTTCCGCGCTCGAATATCGCTGCTCCGGTGCTTTCTCCAACAATCTGCTTACGATCTTCTCCAGTTCGGCCGGGATTTTAGGATTCAGGCGCGAAGGCGGGACGGCCGCTCGATTGAGAATGGCGTCAAAGATGACCGCCGACGTGCTGCCTGAAAACGGCAAGCGTCCGGTTGCCATCTCGTATATCACCACACCGAAGGAGAACAGATCGCCACGCGCGTCCACGTCCTCACCGCGCGCTTGCTCGGGCGACATGTATGCCACGGTGCCCATGGCCGTGCCTGGACTGGTTAGGTATTCGGGAGTCGCCATCGCCGTAGCGTCTGCGAAAACCGCGACAGTTTCCCCGATGCGTTGCCGCCTGGACGACATTTTCGCCAACCCAAAATCCAGAACCTTCGCACTGCCGTTTTGCGCGATGAAAATGTTTGCCGGTTTTATGTCGCGGTGAACGATGCCTTTGGCATGCGCGGTTGCTAGCGCGTCGGCAATCTGTATGCCGAGTTCCAGAATCTCGTCGACCTCCATGGGTCGGCCTTCGATGCGATGCTTCAGCGTCGCACCCTCTAGGTACTCCATCACGATGAACGGCCGGCCTTCATGCTCATCAATATCGTAGATCGTGCAGATGTGGGGATGATTCAGCGCCGAAGCTGCCCGCGCTTCACGCTGGAATCGTTCGAGTGCCTGCCGGTCTTTGGAGGAATCTTCCGGCAGGAATTTCAGGGCGACGCTGCGGCCCAGCCGTGTATCCTCGCCGCGATACACCACGCCCATGCCGCCACCGCCGAGCTTCTCAAGTATGCGGTAGTGGGAAAACGTCTGGCCGATCATAGGGAGTGGGGTCCTTTGCGAACGCGCATGCTATCTTCTGATCGGAAACAAGTCAACGTGCTCTCCGCTCGTTGGGATGCCCCGCGCTTGGGCAGATATCCGAGCAGCGGCAACGCTCCGATCCAGTGCTATCCCAGATTTTAGTTTACCCGGCGGCGACTTTTAGTACGAGCTTTCCGATGTTTTCGCCCTTGAAGAGCTTCAGCAGCGTGTCTGGAAATGTTTCGAAGCCTTCGACGATATGTTCGCGGGATTTGAGCTTGCCTGCTGCCATCCAGCCAGCCATTTCGCGTGCGGCTTCGGGATATCGATCGGCATAGTCAAACACGACCATACCCTTCATGCTGGCGCGATTGACCAGAAGCGAAAGATAGTTTGAAGGTCCTTTGATAGGCGTGGTATTGCAGTATTGCGAGATCGCGCCGCAGATCACGATTCGTGCACCGCGCGCGAGCTGCGTGAGTGCGGCATCCAGAATGTCGCCGCCCACGTTGTCAAAATAAACGTCAATGCCGTTCGGGCAATGTTTCTGGAGAGATTTGCGGACGTCCTCCGATTTGTAGTCGATGGCGGCGTCGAAACCGAGATCTTTCACGATGTAGTCGCACTTTTCCGCGCCGCCGGCGATTCCGACCACGGTGCACCCTTTTATCTTGGCAATCTGTCCTACCACTGTTCCCACCGCGCCGGCTGCACCCGACACGACTACCGTCTGGCCCGGCTTTGGCTGCCCGATATCCAGCAAGCCAAAATAAGCGGTCATCCCCGGCATTCCAAGCGTGCCGAGAAAAACCGGCAGAGGGACCGCACCCGCGTTCACCTTCGTGATACCCGCGCCGTTCGATATAGCGAATTCTTGAACGCCAAACGCGCCGTAAACGTGATCGCCGACAGCGAACTTCGGATTTTTCGAGGCGATAACGCGGCCCAGTCCACCGGCCCGCATCACCTCGCCGATCCCCACCGGCGCAATGTACGATTTCCCTTCGTTCATCCAGCCACGCATGGCCGGATCGAGTGAGATATACAGAATCTTTACGACGAACTCGCCGTCGCCCGGCTCGCGAACCGGCTCTTCCTTATAGTTCCAATCGGTTCGCTTGGGCATCCCCACGGGACGCGCGGCAAGTTCGAACTTGTGATTCACATTGGCCATGACTGATCCTCCGCTACCAACAACCCCGGCAGAGACCCTCAGCCGATTGTTGATAGTTGCTTACAGATGACAGTGACTAACGCGGCGGGCATTGTATATAATCGCGCGTACTGTGCCAAGTCGCCACATTCTTTGCACACGGGAGGGCTAAATGGCCGGAGCACCCGCAAATGTATTGAACATGCCGCGACCGCCTGTGTTTGCCACCGCAGCGGAGGAGCGCCGTCATCGCAAACAGATGCTCGCCGCCGCATTCCGGCTTTTCTCGAAGTTCGGATTCGACGAAGGTGTAGCAGGGCACATCACCGCGCGCGATCCCGAGCGGCTCGACCATTTCTGGGTGAACCCGTTCGGAATGCACTTCGGCCAAATCCGCGCGTCCGACTTGATTTTGGTGAATCATCACGGCGAAGTCGTCGAGGGAAAATATCCCGTCAATGCCGCGGCCTTCGCCATCCATTCGCAAGTCCACGCCGCGCGTCCCGATGTGATTGCTGCGGCCCACGCGCATTCGCTGAGTGGGAAATCCTGGGCTTCGCTCGGGCGCTTGCTTGATCCCATCACCCAGGATGCCTGCGCGTTTTACGAAGACCACGGATTATTCGCGGAGTTTACCGGCGTAGTCTATGAAACGTCCGAAGGCGAGCGAATCGCGCAAGCTCTCGGTCAACACAAGGCGGCGATTCTGCGAAACCACGGTTTGATCACCGTAGGCCAGTGTGTCGAAGAAGCGGCGTGGTGGTTCATCACCATGGACAGAAGTTGCCAGGCGCAATTGCTTGCCGAGTCCGCTGGCGTACCGGTAAAGATCGATCATGCCACTGCAATTGGCACCCGTGAACAGGTCGGAAGCCATCTGGCTGGATGGTTCCAATTTCAGCCGCTGCTCGCGCGTATCACCCGCGAACAACCCGACCTGCTCGAATAGTCTCCAGACAATAAGGCTGCAAGCTTGGTTGCAGCCCTTCGCTTGCCTGTTTTCCGGCCTGCTGCTACACTGTCGCGGCAAGGGCTACTGCTGCTCCTGCCATACTTCCTGTAAAAGGTTTATCCATGTCCGGACACTCAAAATGGGCCACAATTAAACATAAAAAAGCTGCCACGGACGCCCGTCGTGGCAAGGTTTTCACCAAACTAATCCGCGAATTGACCATCGCTGCGCGCACCGGCGGAACTGACCCGGATACCAACCCGCGTTTGCGCACGGCAATTCTCACTGCCAAGGGCGAGAACATGCCCAACGACAATATCGAGCGCGCCATTCAGCGCGGTGCGGGCAATCTGGAAGGCGAGACGCTGGATGAAGTAACTTTCGAAGGCTACGGTCCGGGCGGCGTCGGCTTGCTCGTCCAGGTGGTGACCAGCAATCGCAACCGCATCGTCAGCGAGATTCGCCACATGCTTTCGAAAAACGGCGGCAACATGGCGGAAACCGGCGCGGTTGGCTGGATGTTTGAACGTAAGGGCGACATCGTGGTGCCAAAAGACGCCGCCGACGAAGACAAGATGATGAGCATCGTGCTGGACGCAGGCGCAGAAGATATGCGCGACGATGGCTCGGCGTGGGAAGTCACCACTCCGCCGGAAGCCATGGAAAAAGTCCGCGAAGCGCTGAACGCCGCGGGCATTAAGCCTTCTTCTGCGGAGGTTGGCTTCATACCGAAGAATTACGTGAAGCTCACCGGCGCGCAAGCCCAGCAGATGGTGCGCATGATGGAAACGCTGGAAGATCACGACGACGTCCAGCACGTTTACGCGAACTTCGATATCGACGAAAAGGAAATCCAGGCCGCCGTAGCCGGATAGTTCCCTTCGCGTCGCGCGTCGCGAAAAAACACTACCTTTCGTTTCTGGCCCGCACGTACACTTGTGCGGACCGGCATGCCTTCACTTCCAACTGCCGCACTCAATGCCAAAGCGCGCGGCCTACGCGTGCTCGGAGTAGATCCGGCACTGGCCGGCGCCACCGGGTACGGAATCATTGAATTCGTTGGCTCCGCGCCGCGGCTGGTGCGTTTCGGATCGTTTAAGCTTCCCGCGCGCGCAACCCTTGCGGCCCGCCTGTATGAAATTCATTCGCTGATTTCTCAATTGGTGGCTGAATTCACGCCCGATGCCGTCGCGGTCGAATCCGTATTCACAGCGCTCAACGTCAGGACCGCGCTTAAACTCGCGGAAGTGCGCGGCGTCGTGCTCCTGGCCGCCGCACAAGCTTCGATTCCCGCGCATAGCTATTCGCCTCGCGAAGTGAAGTCCAGCGTCGCGGGATACGGTGCCGCATCGAAACAACAAATGCAGCAAATGGTGAGTTCGGCGCTCGGCTTAACTGAAATCCCCGAGCCCGCTGACGCGGCCGACGCGTTGGCCGTGGCGCTTTGTCACGCGCACCTTGCGCGGGCCCGCGAGCGCATGATTGTCGCCACGTCCTCGACGACTGTGGTTCTCGCTCCCCGCGGCTTGATTCGCAACGCGCAAGCTCCGCGTAACCGGATCCGCGCCTCCCACATCTTGGAATCGTGATAGCCTCGTAGACCATGATTCGGTCTGTGAACAAGAGCGCTGCCGTGAGTTTCCGCAAGATTCTTGCCGCGCTTTTCATAACCGGCTTTGCCTTTGTTGCGTTTGGTGTCGCCAGCGAGGCGTCAAATCGCAGCGCAGCCCTAACTGGCTTTCCCTCTTCCGATACCCCCACGATCACGTACCGGAAAATCTTTAAATCGAGCTATCCCGAGTTCGTCGAAATTAAATTGAACGAGAGCGGGCACGGCACTTTTGATATCCGCCAGCTCGACGAAGCCGCCGTTCCTCAGCCCTTCGAAGTCGATGCTTCGCTGGCGGGGAAAATTTTTGCCCTGGCGGCAAAACTGCATAATTTTCAAGGCGTAGATCTGGACATTCACCGCCGCATCGCTAACCTCGGCGAAAAAAGCTTTCGCTACGATAAGGGCGGCGAGACACACGAGGTCAAGTTCAACTACACCCTCGACGATTCCGCCAGCCAATTGGCCGTGATCTTCGAAGGACTGGCCCGCCAAACGACGGACCTTTCTGATCTGCAGCGCACCATGCGCTACGACCGTCTGGGAGTGAATGATGTTTTGCTGCAGATCGAGCAGGATTACAACAACAAGCTGTTCCCCGAACCTGCTCGGCTGCTTCCCGCGCTCGATCAGCTTGCCGCTGACGATAAATTCATCGATATCGCCCGGCAGCGCGCCCGGTCTCTGGCCAGCCGGATGCGCGCCTCGCACTAGAAGGAGTCCGCGTTAGCATTAGCAGGTATTGCTAACTCTTTTTCTGTCTTAGCATTAGAACCGCCTAATCTTCGCGCTTAGTAAAGCAGTTTATGAAAACTGGCTGGGCGGCCAGGTTGACATTTTTCGCAATTTGCCGCTATCCTTCATCCATCCGTACCGGGAGAATGTGCATCTGAATCATTCACGCCTATGACACCCAAAAAACTACTTACGATCCAGTTAACTGCGCTCTTTGCTTTACTTTCGATCTCCGCGCTGCACGCTTCGGCGCAAAACACTTTCGTTCGGTCGCGCATCACGCAGGCCGTGGACGAAACCAAGCTCACCGTGCTGAAGCACAATACGTATCCGCTCGCGCGCGCAGAATTCGACCGCGGGCCCGCGCCGGCTAGTCTCCCCATGGAGAACATGCTGCTGGTGCTGCAGCGCAGCCCGGAGCAGGAAGCCGCGCTAAATAAGCTGATGACCGAGCAACTGGATAAATCCTCGCCCAATTTTCACAAGTGGCTCACGCCCGTCGAGTTCGGCCAGCAATTCGGCCCGTCCGACCAGGACATTCAAGTCGTCACATCGTGGCTCGGATCGCATGGATTTCAGGTAGTGGAGGTAACCAACGGCCGCACAATCATCAACTTTTCCGGCAACGCAGGACAAGTACAGCAGGCCTTTCATACCGCAATTCACAGCTACGTAATCAAGGGTGAGCAGCATTGGGCGAACTCGAGCGATCCGCAAATCCCCACGGCGCTTGCCCCGGTCGTCGCCGGCATAAACACGCTTCACAATTTCCGCTGGAAGCCCGCCAATGTGCACGTCGGCGAGTTCAATAAATCGAAAGAGACTGGAAAAGTGACGCCAGTGCATTCGCAGTTTACTTTCACCAATACCACCAACCTGTGTTCATCTACGTGTTTCGCACTGGGCCCGGGCGATTTCGCCACGATCTATAACGTGCAGCCACGCTATACGGCCAACAACGATGGCAGCGGAGTTATCATCGCGGTCGTGGGCCAGACGGACATCGTTATGCAGGACAATCTTAGTTTTAGGAGCATGTTCGGAATCACGAATCCGAACTGGAAACTCAATATTCTTCCTACGACGTTTCCTGCTGGCACCTCCGACCCTGGGATAATAGGCCCGGGTGGAAACGACGACGAATCGGAAGCTGATATTGACACGCAGTGGTCCGGCGCTGTGGCCAGGGGCGCGACTATCGATTTCGTAAGGTTTGCGTCCACCAATACCACCAACGGCGTGGATACTTCTGCAACGTACATCGTTAACACCTTGGACGTGAACTCGACTGTTGCAGTCTTGACCGAAAGCTACGGTGCGTGCGAAGGCGAACTCGGCTCCGCCGGAAATCAGTTCTTTTACCAAATGTGGCAACAGGCAGCCGCGCAGGGTATTTCCGTATTCGTCGCCGCGGGAGACCAAGGTTCCGCGGCCTGCGATACGCCTAACGGCAACTCCGCCGTTCCTTTCGCTACGAATGGCCTGGAGGTAAGCGGATTCGCTTCGACGCCCTTCAACGTCGCTGTCGGAGGCACGGACTTCAACGACATCAACTCTAGCGGTGTCGTCCTCAGCCAATTTTGGAGTCAAACGAATACTCCGACAACGCAAGCGTCCGCCTTGTCTTATATCCCTGAAGTGGTTTGGAACAATTCCTGCACGAGCAACCTGTGGGCCGTAATTGGCGGCAGCACGAGCCCGCTGACTAACTGCAACAACCCCAATGTCAACGGTGAAGGTGTTGTTGGCGGCGGCGGAGGCCAAAGCAACTGCACGTCGGGTAATCCGGTGGATACGGCCGCTTGCCTCGGTGGCTACGCAAAACCATTCTGGCAAGCTGGTCCAGGCGTGCCGAACGACGGCAAGCGTGATATGCCGGACGTCTCGCTCTTCTCAGGCAGCGGGTTTTTTAATGGGAGTTTTTACATCGTCTGCCAGGCGGATGCGAATTCGGAGCAGGGCGGCGCCGCAACCTGCGATCTGAATACGCCGTTTCTCGATTTCCAAGGGTTTGGCGGCACTTCCGTAGCCGCGCCCGCGATGGCCGGCGTCATGGCTTTGGTTGTCCAACTAACCGGCGAAAAGCAGGGCAATCCCAATCCCGTGCATTACAACTTGGCGACCCAACCCAACATTTTCCACGCCATCACCGGAAACAACGCTATGCCTTGCACTTCAGGAACGCCGGATTGCACCGATGCCACGGGGAGCAACACGGTTGGCGTTACGACAGTTCAGACTGGCCCCTTGGCTGGCTCGCTGGGTTACAGCGCCTCCACCGGCTTTAATCTCGCCGCTGGCCTTGGCTCAATGAACATCTCCAATTTCGTGACCAACAACGCGTGGACCTCGGCCCTTCCCGCGGACTTCAGTCTGTCCTTGCCCGCCACACCCCCGACCCCCACGACTGTAACGGTGGCTGCGGGAGGGATGGCAACAACAATGCTCACCGTCACGGGAGCGAACGGATACAACGGAACAATTAACTTCTCCGCCGCTTCTTGCTCCGGCCTGCCGGCGGGAACCTCTTGCAGTTTTAATCCCGCGTCGGTTGGACCCGGCAACGGAACAACCACGTTAACGGTGACGAACACGGGCAGCGGTATGCTTGTTCCGGCCAGCCGTCAGAATTCATCTGGCTCTCCGGCCGGTGGCAGACTGATTCTGCTGTTTTCGTGTTTCGCCACTCTGTGGTTAGGGATTCAAGCAGGGCGGCGCAGGCTGCGTTGGAGCGTGGTAGCCAGCTTGCTCGTCGTTGGCTGCTTATTCGGGATCGCCGCCTGCGGCGGAGGCGGTGGTGGAGGCGGCAGCCATCCTGTTAATCCCACTGCAACGAACCAGACTGTGGTTATCACAGCCTCGGATGGAACAAACACCCATTCCATCTATTTCTTGCTCACTGTTCAATAGAAGTTAGCGCGAGAAATACGCAAATCGTCGCGAACGCGAGCATCGTCGAGCCTTTTCAACGAATGACGATGCCCGCGTAACCGACCACCTCGTCGCGCTCTCCATTAATATCCCCCGAAGTCGCATACCGAGTTAATTCCGCATCCTTCGCGCCAAAATCGCGCATGGCAACCAGCATCGCTACGGTCGCAGCGTAACCGCACATGGTGATGCCCTCGGACCTCACCGTGTCATAAAGACCCCGCGGGTCCAGCCTCAGAATGCGGTCGATCGCCTTCTGATCTTTCACCCGCGTGATAGCGTCGCTCTCATAGTGATTCATATCCGTGCTGGCGATCAGGAGAATGGGTTCCGAGTGGGCCGCTATCACCTGTGCCACGGCATGACCTAACAATTCAAGCTCCGCGTAGCGTTGCGTTGCAAGCACCACCGGAACGAATCGCAGATTTCCCGCGAGCTCTTGAAGAAAGGGAATCTGAACTTCGAGCGAGTGCTCGCGCTCGTGCGCCACGCGGTCTTCGCGCAGTAGCGGGCACGCCAGCTTAAGTTCTGCCGCCAGCTCCCGGTCTATTTGCGCTTCGCCGAACGGAGTCCGCCAGCTTCCCTCCGAAATTATCGCTATTGTCTCGCCGCCGGGAAAATGTCTGGGCCCCAGCAAAATGCAGCGTGAAGGGACTTCAATCGCCGAATAAACCGCTCCTGCTACGTGCCCTGAGTACATATATCCCGCGTGCGGCACTACGCATCCGCGGGCGAAGACCTTCTCGGCCATGCTCGGAGCGTATTTCGCGATTTCAAGAGCGAGCTTCTTTTCGTCGGAGGGATAAAAGCGGCCGGAAACAGCGGGCGGGCGAATCATGAAATTAATCGAAACCGCGAATTACTGCGTAGAAGCCATCATCTCATAAATCGCTGCCGTCAGGGCACGGCTTCAGCCGTGCCGAAAAGTGGCCTTTTCTCAGGGGTCTTAACCTCTGAGGCCGAGAGTACAGCCGGCAACGCCATTGATCTGCAACAAAGATCAAATCGCCTTCGAAGGTTTGCCTTTGATGTCGAGCGCCTCGGAGCCCCCGGCCATCCACAGGACTTTAATTCGATCGCCGCTTTGATAGCCGCCCGCGTCCAAAACCTTGCCGATTTTTTTCTGCGCTTTGTCCGCATACGTAAATGTATGAACGTTCAGCGAATTCGCTTCTTCGCGCACCATCAGCGTGTGGCTGTCCGCATGGATCACTTCCGCTTTCAGCCATACAGGTTTCTTAGCCTTTTTCTTCACTACGATGGGCGCGCTGGTGTTCACTTGCGCGCGAGCGACAGGGGCGCTCGCGAGCGAAAGCCCGGCAAACGCAGCAAGGATCAATGCGGCGAAAATCCTAGAGCTCGTCATCGAATGAGATCTTCAGAGACTTCAAGAATTTAATGTCCTGCGCCGTGATTTCCACCAAAGGTGGCGTCACGGCTTCGTCTTCCAGGGTTTCGTCGTCCACGCGGATATGCAGCGACTCCAAAAAGCGGCGGTCGAGCGAAGTCATTTTGGCATCCTGCTCGGAGCGGCGTGCCAGGCCGATCGTAGCGTCGAGCTTCAGCACAATATCGAAGCCGGCGGAACGCACGCTGGAAATAGCTTCAGCGATGCGATCAGAATCCGATACGCTGTCGTTGATTGCGTGACCCAGGTCTCGCAGCAACTGCTTCATACGGTCATCGAGTTGCAAGCGCGCCTCCTGTAAAATCCCATTCCTACACCAATTCTAGGGCCGCCGCAATCCTGAAACAAGACCTAGGTGCGCTCTTGGAATCGTGGATGTTACCTGTACGCTGGCTCAGCCCCGGCCGCGAAATCGCCCGCGCGCGTGCTCTGGCCAAAATGGCAGCCCACCGCAGCACACTGCCGCAATCTATACTAGAATTGTGCCATGGCAACCGGCTTCATTCCGGCCCTATGGAACTCCTTCAAGGTAACTGCGCGCATCCTGTGGCGCGCAGCGCGCCAATTCTTTCACGAAGCCATGGGAGCGCTATTCGCCACGTTTGCTTTGTACGGAGCCGTGGCCGCCTGGCGTCAATGGCATAGCAAAGTGGCGGCGTGGCTTCTCGGTTTTGCGCTTGCTTATGCGGTCATGATGGCGTACTTCGCTTTCGCGTCGTTCCGCCGTGCCCGGCGGGTTCCCTGAATTTTCCAATGCCCGAAGACACCAAGAAACGCGCAGCCTTGTCGGAGCGGAAGCTTGCCTCAAGTTCTGGCCTTCCCATGGAAGCCGTTGTGACCCAGGACAGCCTGAAGAATTGGTATCCGGAGCGCGAACTCGGCTACCCTGGCGAATTTCCATTCACTCGCGGCGTTTATCCCACCATGTACCGCGGCCGTTTGTGGACCACGCGGCAATACGCCGGCTTTGGCAGCGCCGTCGAATCGAACTACCGCTATCGCTATCTTCTTTCGCAAGGCCAGACTGGCTTGTCCGTCGCGTTCGATTTGCCCACGCAGATCGGATTGGATTCTGACCATCCGCTCGCCTTAGGCGAAGTCGGAAAAGTCGGCGTAGCCATCGATTCGCTCGAAGACATGCAAACGCTCTTCGACGCAATTCCTCTCGAGCGCGTCTCTACTTCGATGACGATCAATTCCACAGCCGCGATCTTGCTCGCGCTTTACGTAGCTGTCGCCAAGCAGCAGGGCGCCAACCTGAAACGCCTGGCCGGAACGGTGCAAAACGATATTTTGAAGGAATACATCGCCCGCGGTACCTACATCTATCCGCTGCGCCCGGCCATGCGCATCGTCACCGATATTTTCGCCTGGTGCCGGCAGGAAATACCCAATTGGAACGCCATTTCGATTTCCGGGTATCACATTCGCGAGGCCGGATCCACCGACGTGCAAGAAGTTGCTTTCACCCTCGCTAACGGAATTGCATATGTAGACGCCGCCGTCGAAGCCGGTCTCGCCGTGGACGACTTCGCTCCGCAGCTTTCTTTTTTCTTTAACTCTCACAACGAATTGCTGATGCAGGTCGCAAAATTCCGCGCGGCGCGGCGCCTGTGGGCGCGCACGATGTGCCGGCGTTTTGCCGCCCACGATCCCCGCTCTATGATGCTTCGCTTTCACGCACAAACTGCCGGCTCGTCGCTCACCGCGCAGCAGCCCGAAAATAACATTGTTCGCGTCGCGCTGCAGTGCCTTGCCGCCGTTTTGGGCGGCTGCCAGTCGTTGCATGCCAACGCTTTGGACGAAGCTCTTGCCCTTCCCACCGAGCAAGCAGCGCTTCTGGCGCTTCGCACCCAGCAGATCATCGCGCAGGAAACCGGAGTCGTTAACACCATCGATCCGGTCGCCGGTTCTTTCGCCATAGAAAAATTGACAGACGAAATCGAAGCCGCGGCCGAAGACTATATTTCGAAAATTGACGCGATGGGTGGAATGCTGCGCGCCATCGAGACCGGTTACGTCCAGCAGGAAATCCAGAAAGCGGCTTACGAATATCAACAAGCGGTAGACACCGGAGAGCAGGTGGTGGTCGGCGTGAATCGTTTTCAAGCCGATGAAGAGCGCCCTATTCCTACGATGCAGATCGATCCGGAAATTGAACGCACGCAGGTGGCCCGCCTCAACGCTTTGCGCGCGCGCCGCGATACCGCGAAAGCAAGCGCCGCGCTTGCCGAAGTGGAACGCCGCGCGCGCAGCACCGAAAACCTGATGCCGGCCATTTTGTCAGCCGTCGAAGCCTATGCAACCGTCGGCGAAATTTCCGACGCTCTGCGCCGCGCCTTCGGTGAATACCGCGAATCAGTCGTGATTTAGGCCTTTGTAAACCGCTGGCATCGATCGCAGAAAGCAAGGAGCGCCGTTGAAACTGATCCTCGCATCGGCTTCGCCTCGCCGCGCGGAAATCCTGCGCAACGCTGGACTCCTGTTCGAGATTCGCAAAACGGGCGTGGACGAATCGCGCCTCGCCGATGAACCTCCTGGCGATTACGTTAGGCGGCTTGCCGTAGCAAAAGCCCTTTCGGCTGCAGCCGAATATCGTGAGCTCGACGGCGAAGCGCTGGTTCTGGGCGCCGATACGGTCGTCGTGGTGGACGCAGACATCCTCGGCAAGCCTGCCTCGCAAGATGACGCCCGAACTATGTTGCGCCGCCTCAGCGGACGCGTTCACGAAGTCCACACCGGCGTTGCTTTATTGCGAATTCCAGGAACCGAGCGGCGCGTGGTCGAAGAAATTACGCGAGTACATTTTGCATCTCTCACCGAGCAGGAAATCGAAGGCTATATTGCAACCGGAGAACCTTTCGATAAAGCCGGCGCCTATGCTGTTCAGGGAATTGGAGGACGTTACGTCACGCGTATCGAGGGCTGTTATTTCAACGTGATGGGATTGCCGCTCGCGAAACTGTGGCCTTTCCTGCGCGAGCTCGGGCGGGAGGATTCGATCGGCGCCCGGAAAGGCACAAAATAAAAACGGCGGCCGAAGCCGCCGTCACGATATCGTCACAAACTCGAGTCGCTTACTTTTTATCCTCGCCCAACGGTGGCGGCGCGGTTGTAACAGTCGGCGGATTCGCCGGTGGGGTTGGATTCGGCGGAGTCGGGTTGTTCGTGTGCATGCCTTCCTTGAAGTTGCGGATGCCTTCTCCAAGTCCGCGCATGACCTCTGGAATTTTCTTTCCTCCAAAAAGGAGGACGATAATCGCCAGAACGATTAACCAGTGAATTGGGCTAAACTCTCCCATGTTTACCTGCCTTCCCAGGATGCCTGTTTCAGCGAAACCAGTTCGCGAGCCCGGGTACCTGGCTAAAGTATAACACGCTCGTCCCCCACCCGGCGCGTCAAGTGTTCGCGGTCAAGATATTCGAGCAATGGAATCGCGTATTTCCGCGAAACGCCCGTAATTTCCTTGAACGCGCCAATGGGAAGCCGGGCGCCCCGCTCCTTCTTGTATTTCGCAAGCGTCTCGCGTAACTTCCCCACCGCCATTCGATGGAAAACCAGGTCGTCCGCCACTTTGAGCAGCACTTTTTCGCGCAACAGAATCTGTAAAATCTTCTGCGCGCGCCGGGATTCAACCGGCAATTTGGCCAGCACGGTGGCGAAGCTTGGAACGGTGAGTCCGGCGCTCGCAAATTCACTCTCGATCAATTCTTTGGCGCGTGTTTCTTCGGGTGACAGCGCGATCTCGCGTCCCGCTCGTTGAACCACATCTCCCGAAAGCACGATTGCGCGCGCATGCAGCAGATCGTCGAGAGCAGCTTGAAATACTTCTGCCCGCGGATTGCCCGCGCGGCCGCGTAACTCCTGCTTCGGAATCCCTGGTAATAGAGGATTTGCGGCGTGAAAATCCTCAATGGCTTTGCGAATTGCGCCCATGCAATCGGCAAATCCATGCACGGACATTACGATGAATTGGGACGAGGCCGCGTCCCCCAGAATTCGTACGCGCTTTGCTCCGGGCAGTGTTTGCGTCGCGCCATGGATCTCGGCCACGGTCCATCCGGTGCGTGCAAGAATTTCCGAATATGTTAATCCTTTTGCTGACGAATTCGTCAGCGCGAGGAGAGTATCTTCGTTGTTGCCTCGTGCGAGCGTTTGCAAAAAGGCTCTGACGCCATCGTCGCGACGCCGGTGCCGGGCAGGACGCGTGTCCAGCACCGTGCCGCCTCCGATCGTCACGACCGGAGAAAGCTGGCGCAAAATGAACCGGTCACCTGGCAGCACGAGAACAGGCCCGTCCAACTTCAGTTGGACAAAGTCCGTTTCACCGGGCGATAGCGCCGTTTCTCCGCTCAGAAGGGTGATTTCGGCGACGGATTCAGCCGTACCTTGATGCAAGTGAACTCTCGCGCGATTCTGTAGCGGCCGCGCGGAAGGCAACAGCGTGATGTTTGCGTCCAGTCGCGCGGTTGGTTCGAAGATTCCCGCGGTTGCCAGAACCATGCCTCGGCTTATTTCGTCGCGCTCGATGCCGGCAAGGTTCGCGGCGGTCCGCTGGCCGGGCACGGCCCGCTCAATTTGTTTTCCTCCGGAATGCAGGCCGCGCACTCTGGCTCGCTTCCGCGTTGGATAGATTTGCACTTCGTCTTCGATCCCTAGAGCGCCTGCGACCAGCGTTCCTGTAACCACCGTGCCGAATCCCTTCATCGCGAAAACACGGTCGATCGGGAGCCGAAAATGGCGTTTTTCGTCCCGCGACGATACAGCTTGAGCGACGCGAAGCAACTCTTGTTTCAACTCTTCAATGCCGACTCCGCTGTGCGCGCTCACCGCGACTATTGATGCGCTTTCGAGAAACGATCCACGTACGAATTCTTCGATCTCAAGGCGCACCGCAGCAAGAGCGTCCGAACTGACCTTGTCGGATTTGGTGATGGCAATAATTCCCCGCGAAATACCCAGCAGACGGCAAATATCGAAATGTTCGCGTGTCTGCGGCTTGATCGATTCATCTGCCGCGATGACAAATAGGACTAAATCGATCCCGCTCGCGCCCGCCAGCATGTTACGCACGAATCGTTCGTGCCCCGGGACATCCACAAAACCAAGTCTCACGCCATCGAGATCGAGGAAAGCAAAGCCTAGATCAATCGTGATACCGCGGCGCTTTTCTTCTTCCAGGCGGTCGGGATTGGTGCCCGTAAGAGCTTCGACCAGGGCGGATTTGCCGTGGTCGATATGTCCCGCAGTACCGGTGACTACGTGTTTGATTTCATCCATGGAGAAATTGGCCTTCGCATAAGGATGCTAGCGGAGCGCAAAGCTATTGGTCAAACTTCGCGCCTGCGAGATTTCGCAATAGCTCCAGGCAGGGATTGAGCGCGGAATCTAGCGCACTTGGCGCGAGGCAAGAGCAATCTCATCCGCGATAACTGAAGCCGCAGCGCGCGGATCTGGAGCAGCGGTGATAGGACGACCGACCACCAAATAGTCCGCACCAGCCCGAACGGCGTCCGCCGGAGTACCTATGCGGGATTGGTCATTTGCAGCGCCATGGGAGGGCCGGACTCCGGGGATGAGGATTATGAATTTCGAGCCGCAGGCGCGCCGAATCGCGCGAGCTTCGTAGACGGAACAAACCGCGCCATCCAGCCCTGCTTTCTTCGCCAAGCGGGCGAGCGCAACCGCGCGAGATTCGATCGTTCCTGGCATCCCAATCTCGTGCATTATCGCCGGGTCGAAACTAGTCAACACTGTGACGCCAAGCAGCTTCGGCCGATTCTTCTTGTCTCCGGCGGCTTCGCGCGCAGCTCGCATCACGGCGCTTCCTGACGAAGCATGCAACGTAAGGAGGCGTACATTGGGAAGTTTGACAGCCGCGATCACGGCTTTCGCCACCGTATTCGGGATGTCGTGGAATTTCAGGTCGAGGAAGATATCGGCGCCGATGTCCGCGAGTTTCTCAACTGCCCGCGGACCCTCGGAAGTAAAGAGCTGGCTGCCGACCTTAAAGAGCCCCACTGCTCCGCGAAGCTTCTGCACCAAAGCGGCAGCAGCCCTGAGGCTATCGACATCCAGGGCAACGATCAGTCGTCGTGATGGGTCAGTTCCTGGCGTGAAGGTACCTTGAGAAGCTCGAGCCGGACCTTAGCTAGTCCGCTCTGGTCAAATCCTAACCTACGGGCCACTTCATAGGAAACGTCTAATTCGCGCCCCTCGATATAGGGCCCTCGATCGTTGATTCGAACGATCTGGCTCCTATGGTTGCGCGTGTTCACTACTCGCACGATGGAACCCAGCGGCAGTGTGGGGTGGGCCGCAGTCTCGGCATACATGTCATAAGTCTCGCCGTTCGCAGTGGTCAAACCGTCGAAATCCTCGCCGTACCAGCTCGTGGTGCACTCCCAGACCGCTAGCGGTTTCAACTGGCCAGTCGCATTGAGCTTCTGAGCGTGTGCATCACGCCGCGTATTCAGTTGGAGAGGGTTGCTTGGCTTCCCGTTGACCGTAGGGTTAACCGACGGGGTGAACGCAAGCAGACCCAATCCTAAAAACACCGACTCTAGCAACACAAAAAATTTAGTTCTCATTGGCTCCTAACCTTCTTTGAATCAGCAAATTATACTATCCCAAGGTGCGCTGAGCAACGTTAAACGCTCCCTGTAAGTTGCTGATTTCAGGGGTCCTAGTCTCCCGGCACCAAGCTTCGAGGCCGTCTACCAGCTTCTCTGACGCTCTTGGATCGACAAAGTGTGCTGTACCAACTTGAACTGCACACGCGCCAGCTAGCATATATTCCACGACGTCGGTCGGGCTCTCAATACCACCAAGCCCTATAATTGGGATGTGAATAACCTTAGCCGCCTCGTAGACCAACCTCATGGTTATAGGTTTTATCGCCGGACCCGACAACCCCCCCGTCGTACTGCCCAGCCGTGACTTTCGATTGTGTGCATCGATACACAATGCCGGGTAAGTGTTCGCAATAACTAGGGCGTCGGCTCCGCTAGATTCGGAAGCCTTCGCGATAAGTCCAATGGCATTAACGTTTGGTGAGAGCTTCACCCAGAGAGGGCGCTTTGCGGCCTTCCGGGACGCCTCGACGACCGCCGCTGTTAGGGAGGGGTCAGTACTATATTCCATGCCTCCGCGTTCCACATTGGGGCATGAAATGTTAAGTTCGTACGCCGCCAGACCCTTCGCATCCTCAAGTACACGAATAACTTCGACGTAGTCCTCGATTGTTTGCCCGAAGACGTTTGCCACCACGGTCGCCTTCTGACGCAAAAGCTCGGGAAGCTTGTCCGCCACGAAGGCCCTGACGCCTATGTTTTGCAATCCAATCGCGTTAACGAGGCCGCTGGCGGATTCGCTAATCCGGGGCGCAGGCGCTCCATCCATGGCCTGGACGGACAATCCCTTGGTAACCATAGCACCCAGCCGGCTGAGATCGACTAGCGGTGAGAACTCAATTCCATATCCAAAGGTGCCACTCGCGGCAATAATGGGGTTTTTGAGATGGAGTGTACCAACGCTGACTCGAAGGTCAACTTCCGCGGGCCGTTGAGACATGCGGGCCGGCTGCGGCGCATTCACGGTTCGTAGTCTAGCACGCCGGTCAACATTCTGGCCTGGATTCCGCGGCCTAGCCCTTTGAATCGGCTTTTGCGGCGGATTCCCCGGCTGCGAACTATTCGTGGTCTGTGCTACGATGATGCGCGAAAATGCGCGTCGTAGAAAAAAGACAATTGCTCTCCGCCGAAGAGATTGGCCGCACGCTCCAACGGCTAGCCCATGAAATCGTTGAAAAAAGCGGTGGAACGAACGACCTAGCCTTGATCGGCATACGCCGCCGGGGCGTTCCTTTGTCCCAGCGCCTGGCGAAAACGATTCGCGATTCTTCCGGTGTTAACGTTCCCGTGGGCACTCTCGATATAACGCTGTATCGCGACGACCTTTCTACCGTGGGTCCGCAACCAATCGTTCATTCCAACGAGATCGATTTCCCGGTCGATGACCGCGATTTGGTAGTCGTCGACGACGTGCTGTACACCGGCCGCACCATCCGTGCCGCCATGAACGGCCTCTTCGATCTCGGCCGCCCCAAGCGCATCCGCCTTTGTGTGCTGATCGACCGCGGCCATCGAGAATTGCCGATCGAAGCGTCGTTCATTGGTAGAACCGTGGAAACGAGCGACACCGAAATAGTGGAAGTTCGCCTGAAGGAGATTGACGGCGAGGAACGTGTCGTCCTCGTCGATCGTGTTTCCTGAAGCCCCGGCAATCCTTTGGGAGGCCCGGAGAAATCGGTAGTAAAGGGAAACTGTGCTGCAGCGCTTGCAACACCTGCTTGGAATCGAAGACCTCACCCGCGAGCAAATTTCTTTTATTCTCGATCAGGCCAAGCCTTTCCAGGAATTTCACCGCCATCCGTTGAAAAAACTGGCCACTTTGCGTGGCAAGACCGTCGCGCTGGCGTTTTTCGAGAATTCCACTCGCACGCGCATCAGTTTCGCCACCGCGGCAGCTCGCCTGGGCGCCGACACCATGAATTTGCAGGCCGAATCTTCCAGCTTAAAGAAAGGTGAGTCCCTTCTCGATACCATTTGGACGCTGGAAGCCATGCGCCCTGACGGTATCGTGATCCGACACAGTTCGTCGGGCGCTCCGGAATTTGTGGCCCAGCGCCTCGGCATTCCCGTAGTGAACGCTGGTGACGGCACGCACGAACATCCCACCCAAGCCTTGCTCGACGCGCTGACCATCCGCGACCGCAAAGGAAAATTGGAAAGCTTGCGCGTGACGATTCTTGGCGACATCCTGCACAGCCGCGTTGCGCGCTCCAATATCCACCTGCTCGGCAAATTCGGCGCGCGCATCACGCTGTACGGCCCTGCCATGTGGGTGCCGCCGGAACTCGAATCGCTCGCGCCAAATGTTCGCCGCGTGTCGCGCATAGAACATGCGCTGGACGGCGCGGATGTGATTATCGTGCTTCGCGTGCAAACAGAACGCCTTCACGAACCCGCGCTCGCCGCCGAAGAATATATTTTGCAATATCAACTCACCTCCGAGCGGCTTCGGCTTGCCGGCCCAGATGCACTGGTTCTGCATCCGGGCCCCATGAATCGCGGCTTGGAAATCGATCCGAATGTTGCCGATGGACCGCAATCCTGCGTTCTCGAGCAGGTGACCAACGGTTTGGCCATTCGTATGGCCCTTCTTTACCATCTTGTGGGAGGCGCTGCATCCGAGGCGGCTCCGGCTCCGGCAACGACAGGCAAGGAATAAACGATGCTGCTGATCAAAAATGGCCATGTCTTGGACCCGTCGAGTAACACGGACGAACCGCTCGATATCCTTCTCGACGGCTCTCGAGTCTCGAAAGTCGGCGCAAATCTGTCGGCCGCCAATGTTGAAGTTTTTGACGCAGCGGGAATGATCGTCGCGCCCGGCTTCATCGATTTGCATTGCCACTTGCGTGAACCCGGCCAGGAACTTTCTGAAACCATCGAAACCGGCACGCGCGCTGCTGCTCGCGGCGGTTTTACTGCCGTGTGTGCAATGCCGAATACGCAGCCCGTAAACGATAGCGCCTCGGTCACGCGCGGAATTGTTGAGCGTGCCGCCGCGGTTGGCATCGTCCGTGTCTGGCCCATCGGCGCCGCATCGGTCGGCAGCAAAGGCGAGGCTCTCGCCGAAATTGCCGCCATGAAAGGCGCAGGCATCGTCGCCGTCAGTGACGATGGCAAGCCTGTGGCCACCGCTCGTCTCATGCGCCAGGTGATGGACTACTGTCGCGAACTCGATTTATCGGTAATCGATCATTGCGAGGACTCCTCGTTGTTCGCCGGCGGAGTAATGCGCGAAGGCCCTCGTTCCATTCGTCTCGGCCTGAAAGGAATTCCCGCGCAGTCCGAATCAATCTGCGTCGGCCGCGATGTGGAAGTTGCCATGCTCACTGGCGCGCGGCTTCATATCGCTCACATGTCCACTCGCGCCTCCCTCGAATATGTGCGCGGTGCAAAAAAACAAGGTTTGCTGGTCACTTGCGAAGTCACGCCCCACCATTTCACGCTCATCGACGAAGACGTCCGCTACGATTCGCATTACAAAATGAACCCACCGCTTGCGTCCCGCGAAGATCGTGCCGCGCTCATAGAAGGCCTCGCCGACGGAACCGTTGACGCCATCGCCACCGACCACGCTCCGCACCACCCTTCCAGCAAGGATGTCGAGTTCGACCGCGCTCCCTTCGGAATCACCGGCTTCGAAACGGCTCTCGCACTCGGCTTGGGCGAACTCGTGCACCCAGGGAAGATTTCGCTGAAGCGTTTAGTTGAGTTGTTTACGACAGGGCCCGCGCGCGTCCTCGGCATCGAACGAAAAATTGCCGCCGACGAACCCGCCGACCTGACGATTTTTTCGCCGGATCATGCATGGACATTCCGCGCAGCTGACTCTCCCAGCAAATCGCGCAACACTCCGTTCGACGGCCGCAGCTTCCGCGGCGCCCCGATGGCTACTATCGTCGCTGGCCGAATCGTATTTCGCCGCTAAGTTATTCTGAGGTGTTGCGACAAACGCATTCGGCGAGGACACTTGGATCAAGCCCGGAGCGCGCAAATTCCCCAATGCTTTATCCCCGCATCACGCACTGGCCGCAATCAAAGGTGTTTCGCAGACAAGGTTACTGTGGCAGCAGACTCTTCCATCGTTTCCACGAATCTTCACGGGCTTTTTTGTTGGCATCGGTCGCGTCGGGAGCTTCTCCGGCGCGCATGAAGCCGTGCCCCGCGCCTTCATAAGTCACGGGGTCGTAGGTTTTTCCCGCAGCTTTCATCGCGGCGATTGTGTCAGGAATCGTAGCGTCAATCCGCGCGTCATTTCCGGCGTAGAAGCCGTAAACCGGCGCCTTGATGCGCAACATCGCATCGGTCGCCGGTGGCGGGCCGTAAAAAACGAACGCCGCGGAAAGATCCGCGCGGTTCGTCGCGAAACGGAAAGCTTGTCCACCGCCCCAGCAGAATCCGGCGACATAAATTTTCCCGTTGGATGCAGGCAGCTTCAGGCCGTAGTCCGCTGCCGCGTTCAAGTCTGCCGTCACCTGGTCGGGATTCAACTTGCTGATGGCTTCAGTAACGCCCGTGGGAAAATCCTTCGTCCGTCCGCCATTCGGTGCCATACCGCTCAGCAGGTCTGGCGCGACAGCGATGTATCCCGCTGCGGCGACTTCGTCTGCAAGTTCCTGCGCCCAATCGCTCAAGCCGAATATTTCATGAATGATCAGCACCACGGGCCGCTTGTCTTTCGATTCGGGATAGACGACGAGCGTCTCTACGCTTCGTCTATCGTGCTTCACAGTCACCCACTCGTTATGCCGCGGCGAACTTGCGATCCGCTCGCGCGCCCAGGGTTGCGACCATTCCTGCGCAGCAATCGATTGCGCGCCCAACAAAATCCCCATCGCTACCAGCATCATTCCCGCGAATCGCTTCATGGTCCACCTCATCCTGGAATAGCGCCAGCGATAATAATTGTGCGAGAGGACTCGAGCAAGACTTTTCGGTTCGAGACGGAGCGTGCCGTCGCCCATAGCAGGTTCATGCCAGCTAGGTTCTCAAGCGCGACAATGCTAAGCGAGCCGCGTGGTACCCGCACATTCCGTGTACTCCGCCGCCCGGGGGTGTAGATGACGAACAGAGATACAGGTCGTTGGCCGATGTCGCATAATGCCGCCAGGTCGGACGGAAAATGAACTGGCGAATGTCCATCGCGCCGCCGGAAATATCCCCTCCGATAAGGTTAGCGTCCATTTTTTCCAGGGCCGCGGGAGAAAAAACGCGCCGCGCCAGTATGCAGTCGCGAAAACCCGGAGCAAAGCGTTCGATTTGAGCCTCGAGAATCGGCAGCATGTCAAACTCGCAAGCGTTTGGGACATGGCAGTAAGCCCAGGCAGTGTGCTTACCCGCCGGAGCGCGCGTGGGGTCGAACAAGCTCGGTTGAGCTAGCAAAACGAAGGGACGTTCTGAATGGCGTCCATGCGACATCGCCGCTTCGGAAGCAGCTATCTCGTCGGCACTTCCGCCCAGGTGCACAGTCGCGGCCCGAAGGCACTCGGTCGCTTTCCAGGGTATCGGACTACTCAACGCATAATCGACTTTGAACGCTCCCGGGCCGTAGCGGTATTTGCCCAAACGATGTAGGTAGGAAGCTGTCAACCGGTTTGCTGCGATATTCGCCAACTGGAGCGGAGTCACGTCGCACAACGTGACGTCAGTCTTCGGAAGCGATGCAAGACTATCAACACGCGCCGAGGTTTTAATCTCGCCGCCGAGTGACCCGAGAACTCCGCATAACGCATCGGTGAGAGATTGAGCTCCGCCGCGGGGAATTGGCCAGCCGACCGCGTGCGCCGCCGCGCCGAGCAAAACGCCAAACGCTCCGCTCAACGGCTCGTCGAGACTCAGAAAAGAATGGGCCGCCAGGCCCGCGAATAGCGCCTTAGTGCGTTCGTGGCGAAACAAAATACGAACAAGCATTTTCGCCGGAGGAAGAGCGACCAGCCCAAAGCGCGCAAGCAAGAACGGATGCCGGGAAAGCAGGTGAATTGGCTTAAGCACTTCCGACGACAGTTCGGGCCAGCGTTCCACAAACGGCCGCATGAGTCTGCGCCAAGCCCTGCCATCCGCTCCCATCGACGATTCAGCGTCGCGCAAATCGCGTTCAAGTGTAATCGCGGTATCGTCGTCGAAGGGGTGCGCGAGCGCACACGGCGAGTGAATCCATTCGAGCCCGTGTTTCGACAATGGCAGGGTTGAGAAAAATGGCGACCCCGCAGCGAACGGGTATACCGCCGATCCAAAGTCATGTCGAAAACCCGGCAAGGTGAGCTCGAGCGTTCGCGCGGCGCCTCCCGGCTGGGGTTCCGCCTCAAAAACATTTACCTTCAATCCCTGTTGAGCGAGAACGATGGCCCCTGCGAGTCCATTGGGGCCCGCGCCGATGACGCAAGCTTCGCGGGTCACTTGAGGCATTTGCTTTGGTGAGGGCTCATAGTCGCCTAGCGGTTGTAAGGATATTCCTGAATCCAGTGGAAGCCCCGGCTCACAAGCAAAAACTTGCTCCGGTCAACCAGTTGCAGCTGCATGTGAATCGTGTGGCCGTCCATGTTGCCGTCTAGGACCAACTGATCCGGAGCCGCGCGCGAGAAGTGGAAGTCGGCCTTCCAGTTTTTGTCATCGTTCTTCGTGAGCGCGAGTGTCTTGTCGTTGGTATTGATAGAGACACCGTAACCCGCGTACGAATCGTCCATGCGTTGAAAGGTCATCCTCTCGGGAAAATCAAATACTAGCCGCCGCCAGCGGTCGTAATCGTTCAGAAGCGGCGAACGAGTCTGTCCGTCAATCGAGAGCTGCTCGACACTCCAGATCCCGTAAAGTGCTGACTTGGGACGTCCGCCGCCGAAAGTATGCCACTCGCTCCAGCTGCCATAAGCGTTTATTCCAACAAGCCACATTCCTACCACGATCTGCACGGCAAGCGCGATACGATTGGCACGGCGCGTGCGGAAGAGCGGAAGCTGCGTCGAGGGCGCGGCAGCGCGGTTCGATAGAAAGAAGTCAGCCAGGCGCGAAAACTCGGGCGCGAGCAGGAACAACGACATCAGTATCAAGTGAAATGCGAAGAGTTTTACCGGAACGTCGTACGTCATGTTGAGCGTGAAGATGTACGCCGAGTCAATCAAGCACACCAGCGCCCCAAGCGTCGTGAGCCGGGGGAAAATAAGAAGAAATCCGGCCAACGCCTCAGCGCTCCCGGCAAAGATTTCATATGCCGGTGAAGCGCCGACGGCAGACCACAGGACGCCCATCGGAGAGAAGTTGCCGTACGGCTCCAGTAATTTAGTGAGATATGGGAAAGGCATCTGTAGCGGAACGATTTTGGCCAGCCCGTAAGAGAACATCTGCGAAGCAAGCGCGAAGCGAATGAAGACCCGAAACCATTTGTCGAGAGTGGCATAGTTTTCTCGCCTTCGATCGAGCGCGGACCAAACCAAGGTCGCCAGTACAGCGAATACCAGCAGGCAGAATGCCGCTACCCAGTCGAACGTCTTGTCGCCGCTCCCGCTGCCGCTGTAAACCAATGGATGCGTCACGCGAAAAATATGGGAGGCAGTCCAGAAAATTATTTGCCGCATAGGCCAGAGCGTGGATGGGTCCGGGACATCGACTTCGGGGTTGCTAAACAAGGAGCCTAGAATTTGTGTTGTGAGGCAGTACAATCCGAAGTACACAAAGCAAAAACGAAAGGCTACGCGGGTCGTAAGACTCCAGTGGGTCGCTCGCAGCTCTTCCTGCAGCCCATCGATTTGGGTTGGATCGTTCGTTCCCACAAACGCTCCTAATTCATCGCAGAAGTCCGCATAATGCGGGCCACAATGGCCACCCAGCAGACATCGCAGCGGTGAACAGTATCACAACTGATTCGCACTCGCAGCGCGGTCCAACGTTCGATTGGTAGGTTGACTTCTAATGCGCGGCTGGTTCTGCTGCGGGATGCATACCATGCTGAGGAACTTCGTGGACTCCGCGCAGGGGCTGTTCCTGATGAAACCGGAAAAGTTGATTCAGCGGGCCGGCGCCTTTGCCGATCTGATATGACTTCTCGATCGCCTTCGTAACATACGCCTTGGCTAGAATCACAGCTTCGCGAAGCTGCAGCCCGGATGCGAGTTGGGCCAGGATCGCTGACGAAAACGTGCATCCCGACCCATGCGTGTTCGGGCTCTTCACATGATCGCCCTCAAAAGTCTCTACTTCCGTTCCCACGCAGTACACATCGATCGGTTTCTCGAGATGTCCGCCGGTAACCACCACCGCACGCGCCCCCATTTCGATCAACTTCTGTCCCGCTGCTTTCATCGCTGGAAGGTCCTTCACTTCCATGCCGGTCAGAAATTCCGCTTCGGGCAGGTTCGGCGTAATCACGCTCACCCGTTTCAGCAGCTCGTCGCGTACAAATTTCAGGCCGGATGTGTCCAACAGTTCCGCGTTCCCGGCCGTCGGCCGAAAAACAGGATCGAGAACCACGTGCGCGAACTTATGCTTGTCGAGAAACTCGGAAACCGCCGACGCGTTGCCGCGATTCGTAAGCATGCCTATCTTCACGCCCGCAATCGCGACGTCCTCCGCCAATGCATCGAGTTGCGCGCGCAAAGTTGCGGACGGCGTCGCGTGTACCGATATCACGCCCTGGGTCGACTGCACCGTAAGCGCCGTCACCGCTGCCACGCCATAACAATTATGCGCGGCAAAAGTTTTCAGGTCCGCAGCTACTCCCGCTCCGCAGGACGGGTCGAATCCGGCAATCGTGAGAAGAATCGGCGGAGTGTGATTCGTGTGGTTGTTCAATTCTTAAGATTCCTCGCTGACTTCGCGCAGACAAATATGCCGGCGCTGCCCTTTTTCGCATGAGCGCACCGGCTAGACAAAAATGTACGCGTGTTCTTGTTCGCTATGCAAGAGGAAATTTTGCGATGAAGTTAAAAGTCGATACATCCTTGGAAAGCGCGCGTGCGGACCTTTAAGGAAACAGCCCGCGAACCAGCGTCGCGTCCGCAACGCGTCCCACAGCTAGAACGTAAGCTCCCGTGCGCATGTGCGTGCGATGTTTTCGCGCCATCTCATGCACTTCGTGAAACGCGCGCCGCATCACCATCTCGAGTTTCACATTCACCTCGTCTTCTGACCAGAAAAAGCTCTGCAGGTCCTGCACCCACTCGAAGTAGCTCACCGTCACTCCGCCCGCATTCGCCAGAATATCCGGAATCATAGTGATGCCCTTGCGCGCGAGAACTTCGTCCGCGTGAGGAGTGGTGGGCCCGTTAGCCGCCTCCGCAACTATTTTCGCTTTGATCTGGTCGGCGTTGTTCAGCGTGATTACGTTTTCCAGCGCCGCCGGTATCAGAATGTCGCATTTCATCGTCAGCAGATCATCGTTCGAGATGCGCGATGTTCCAGGCATGCCCACGACGGTTCCGGATCGTTCCTTGTAGCGCGCCGCTTTTAGCGGGTCGATCCCGCGCGAATTAAAAACACCGCCGCGAGAATCGCTGATCGCCACAACTCGCGCTTTTTTGTCCGCGAATAAGCGCGCAGCAATCGAGCCGGCGTTTCCGAACCCTTGAATGGCCACAGTCGCGCCGCGCAAGGACATCTTTTTCGTCTTGCAAGCCTCTTCCACAGTAACCAAACAGCCGCGCGCGGTCGCTTCATTGCGCCCTTCCGATCCGCCAATCGAGATCGGTTTCCCGGTAACCACGCCGAGCGACGTGCGACCCTTCGTCATGGAATAAGTGTCCATGATCCACGCCATCGTTTGTGAATCCGTGTAAACATCCGGCGCGGGAATATCTTGATCCGGCCCTATGATCGGAAAAATTTCAGACGCGAATCGCCGCGTCATGCGTTCGAGCTCGGACTTGCTCATCCGCTTAGGATCGCAAATCACGCCGCCCTTTCCGCCGCCGTATGGAATGTTCACCGTCGCTGTTTTCCACGTCATCCATGTGGCCAGCGCTTTCACTTCGTCCAGCGTCACGCCGGGGTGATAGCGGATGCCGCCCTTCGCCGGCCCGCGCGCAATATTGTGCTGCACGCGGAAGCCGGTAAAAACTTTGATCTGTCCGTTGTCCATCTTAGTGGGCACGGACACTTCCAGCACGCGCTTCGGCGTGCGCAATATTTGCCGCAGGCCCGGATCGAGTTTCAAATACTCAGCCGCGATATCAAATTGTATCTGCGCGATGCGGTACGGATTCAAATCCTCGCGCGGCGCAATTCGCGGGATCGGCTGTGGTGCGGCTTTTGCGACTGTGGCCATCGTAACTTCCTTCCTGTCGTGCTTTCTTGACGCGGCGAATCGTCATTTTCTTCGCCCGCCCGAAAATTGTTCGATTAATTGATTGCCGTAAGTCCTACGCGAGTCGAAGTTTAGCCAAGCCGCCAAGGATGTCAATGGAAACCGCTGACAAATTACGCGCTGTCTTCGCTCACTCTCACCCGTCTACGCGCTTCGAATTGCATCGCGCGGCTCTTATCCGGCTGAATCTACAGCACTTAGAGACAAAGTACCTCGCCTGGGCTGAGGGTTTCACCCAACCACCAGTCTCTCGGAAATTCACCTAGAAGCTAGTTGACGCTCCAGTTCCCGCAAGTTAGGCTGCGCGTGTCGGTTCGCATCCCTTTGCGAATCTGCCGCGCACAACCCGGGATCGGTTTCCGGCTCAGCTGAAAACATCCGGAGAGCTTCCTCGCGCGTACTTTAAATAATGGAGTCCCCAGAATCTGGTGAGTGGAAATACGGGAGCGGAGTTGAGCACCTCGGACGCGGCGCTCATCCAAAAAATTGTTCAG